>WNFS01000970.1_pt1 | contig 26684 bp, 29 predicted proteins | sample 5400141 | NCBI WGS metagenome assembly WNFS01 (sample SAMN13153358, study PRJNA577476) | soil metagenome | isolation source: 60 cm saprolite under Madrone tree | place: USA:California | collected 2016-06-14
TTATTTTTTGGCAAACAATCCGCGATGAGAGTGGGGATGCCCCATCCAAGATTCACGTACGCACCGTTGGGCAACTCCATTGCGGCACGCTGCGCGATCTGCTCCCGGGTGAGCCGCGGCTTGTCAGACATAACGAATTCCCTTAGCTTGCACGATGCGGTGCACAAAGATCGCCGGCGTTACGACATGTTCAGGTTTGATTGCGCCGACCGGCACAATTTCTTCGACTTCGACAATGGTCGTGTTCGCAGCCATGGCCATGATGGGATTGAAATTCCGCGCCGCCAGACGGTAAGTCAGATTTCCCAGCTCGTCGGCAGTGTCTGCCTTGATGAAAGCGTAGTCCGCATGGATGGGCATCTCGAGGATGCAACGTTTCCCTTCGATGACGCGCTCTTCTTTGCCGGTCGCGACTTCCGTGCCCACACCCACGGTTGTGTAAAAGGCGCAGAGACCCGCGGCAGCCGCACGCATTCGTTCGCAGAGAATTCCTTGCGGGACAAGGTCGAGAGTTACTTTTTTCTCAGCAAACTGTTCCAGAAAGTAGTACGCGTGCGGACCCGGGAAGGCTGCAATCACGTGCCGGATCTGGCCGTTCTTGAACAGCAATCCCAGTTCGCCATCGCGTGTTCCGCAATTGTTGCTGATGGCGGTGATATCTCTCGTGCCTTTCTTGGCAAGCGCCTGGATCAAGTTGTTGGGGAATCCTGCGCCGCCGAATCCGCCAAACATGATTCGAGCGCCGTCTGGAATATCGGACACGGCCGAATCCAGGCTAGAATAGATTTTTTTCCTCATGGTCCGCCGTATCCTACCAGAGGCGGTGCAAGTCTGCAGGTGCGGCTGAGCCAATATATTCGGGGCGAGCAAATCCAGGCTACCGCCGTACGCCTCACGTCGTCTATGCTTGTTGTGAAGCCATGAAACGCGGAACTCTGATACTCCTTGTACTAGTAATTGCGGGGCTCGGCGCTGGCTTCGTCGCGTTTTCCTTTCTGCACAACGGCGTGAGTGCCAAGGCAACGCCGACGGCGCTCGAGGTGATGATGGCGCGGAAGGCGAGACACATGGCGCTGCCTAGCTCGGCCCGCACGCTGCATAATCCCGTGACTGCTTCAGCGGAAAATTTGCGGGACGGCCGGCTGCACTTTGCCGACCACTGCGCCATCTGCCACGGAAACGACGGAAGTTGCGACACGATGATGGGCAGCGGACTCTATCCCAAACCGCCGGACCTGCGGCGTGAGGAAACGCAAAAGCTTTCGGATGGCGAACTTTTCTGGATCATTGAGAACGGCGTGCGGTTCACCGGCATGCCGGCATTCTCCAGCCGCCACAGCTCTCCGGAGGACACCTGGAAGCTGGTGCAGTTTATTCGGCATCTGCCGCAGTTGACGGCAGATGAGCGGATGGAGATGGAAAAGTACAATCCAAAAGGACCCGACGACCGAATGGAGGAGCAGGAAGAAGACGACTTCTTGAATGGAGCAACGCCCGCGCCCAAACCGGAATCCCACCATCATCACTAGGACAATGAAAATGCGAGCCGCGACGGACCAAGGAGAAAATTGCGGCGACTCGGCCTCGTGGAATAATGCTGAGGTCGGCATTGGTCCGGCCCCAGCCGATTGGAGATTATTATGATGAAGATTCGGTCTTTTGCACTTCTTCTTTCGGTTGCGCTCATTGCCGTTGCTGCTCTGGCGCATGGCGACAAGAAGCACGTCGTCGGCACGGTGGAAAAAACGACCGCTGATTCGGTCACGGTGAAAATCGCAGACGGTACTTCCGTGGAGGTCAAACTGGTTGCCACGACCACGTATATATTGAGAAGCGGGAATGTCGACAAACCCGCGAAGATTTCTGATCTGGTTGTGGGCGACCGCGTGGTGATCCACGCGACGCCTAAGGGCGATACGCTTGAGGCCGCAGAAGTGAGATTCTCCAAGCCTGCGGCTGCCGCGGCCGGCGCGGCGCCTAAGCCAAAATCCTGAGAGTAGTCGCGCAGTGCGCTTGTTTCATCCCTCGACTAGATGACACGAGTGCGTCTTGAGCACGAGCCAAACGCGAATTCCGTCCGCCAGCTCCAGCATTCTCGCGGCGCCCGGCGTGAGGTGCACTATAAATCCTACGCCGCAGTTCACACGGGCCCTGATCAGCGTGCCACGCGTTTCCAACCCCACGACGCACCCTTCGAGAATGTTGCGAGCGCTAAGGCCCTGCGGCGGCGAAGTGGCCAGCAGAATATCACCGGCGCGAATGGCCACGTGCACGCGGTCTCCAGCCACGGCAAAGCCCAACGGAATTTCGAGTTCACAAGCGCTTTCGTTGAGCCGCACGCGCATCACACCGTCGGTTTCGCGCAAATCGACGACGGTTCCGCTGAGTAAATTCTCAAAACCGGCTGATTGCGCGAGCCGTTTGCGCCTCGGGGCTTCCAGAACCTCCATGGGAGTTCCCTCGCTTACAACGCAGCCGTGATCCATGGCGATCACGCGCTCGCCGAGTGCGTCCACTTCTTCCCGGCTGTGGGTGACGTACAAAATCGGAATGCGCCGGGCGGCGTTCCACGCGCGCAGGTCGTCGACGATCGCGGCCTTCAATTCCGCATCCAAGCCTGTCAAAGGCTCATCAAGCAGCAAGACGCTCGGCTGCGCGACCAAAGACCGCGCCAGAGCAATTCTTTGGCGTTCGCCGCCGGAAATTTCAGCAGGCCTGCGTGCGCGCAATTTCTCCACCCCAAAGGCTTTCAAGATTTCTTCCACGCGCGCGGTGCGCTGTTCGCGCGGTAAGCCATCAAGTCCATAGGCGACGTTTTCTTCCGCGCTCATGTGCGGAAAAAGCGCCAGCGTTTGAAAAACATAGGCGATGCGGCGAACCTGGGGCGGACAATTCACGCGGGCTTGCGAGTCAAACAACACTTCTTCGCCGGCGGCGATGCGGCCCGCGTCAGGACGCGCCAATCCTGCGATGCAATCCAGCACAGTGGATTTGCCGGCGCCAGAAGGCCCGAAAAGAATGGAGATGCCCGGAGGAACTTTCACGGAAATATCCAGCAGAAACGGAGGGGAGCCTGCGCGGAGCCGTTCCATCTTTATACGCGCCGTCAACATGGCCGCGTTTAATTCGCCGCCCAAGGTGTCCACAAGCGGCGCCCGATTTGACGGCCAACTTGACGATTGACGGCGTACACGATGGACAACACCACAAACGAAATTGCGAGCAGTACGAGCGCCATGCGACTCGCTTCAGCGTATTCGAGCGATTGCACGTGGTCGTAGATATCGATGGAGACGGTACGCGTCACGCCCGCCAAATTGCCACCAACCATCAGGACCACGCCAAATTCGCCCATGGTGTGAGCAAAGCTGAGCACCAGCGCCGTCACTACGCCTGGAATTGAGAGCGGCAGGATCACGCGCCAGAACGTTCGCACGCGTCCGGCGCCAAGAACTGCGGAAGCATCGAGGAGTTTGCGGTCCACGGATTCGAAAGAGGCGATGAGCGGCTGCACGGCGAACGGCAAACTGTAGAGCACGGACGCGAGCACGAGGCCTTCGAACGTAAACGCCAAGCCGTGCCCGAAAAAAAGCTGCCACAATTTTCCCAGCGGGCCGCGCGGGCCCATCGCCAGGAGGACGTAAAATCCGAGTACCGTCGGTGGCAGCACCAACGGCAGAGCTACCACGGCTTCCAATAAAAACTTGCCGCGCCAATTCGAATACGCGAGCCAATATGCGAGCGGCAGTCCGCCGGCCAGAAGAATGGCGGAAACACAGAGGGCGAGGCGGAGGGAAAGCAGAAGCGCATCCATGATTATTTCTTCTGTGAACTGAGTGGAGGCGCGGTAGCGATGGCCGCCGGAAACGTGAAGCCATACTTTCGGAGCGTCGCGCGACCGGCTGCGCTCCTCACAAATTCCAAAAAGGCTTTGGCGTTCTCCTTATTCCTCGCGCTTTTCAGCAAGATGGCGGCTTGCTCGATTGTCGGATGCATGTCCGCTGGAATCTCCCAGCGCTTGCCGTCTTTCATTCCCGGCGAAACGGCCAGCGACATGGCCACAATGCCTGCCTGCGCGTTTCCGGATTGTACAAATTGAGCAGTTTGCGAAATGTTTTCTCCGTAGACCAATTTGGGTTTCACTCGCTCATAGACGCCGGCTTTTTGGAGTGCCGCGACCGCCGCGCGCCCGTAGGGAGCGTGTTCCGGGTTAGCAATCGCAATGTTTTTCACGCTCGGGTCCAGTAAAGCCTTCCATCCGAGGCGCGCCACGTCCACGCTGGCATCCGCGGGGAGCCAGATTGCGATGCGGCCAACTGCATACTCGTAGAGCGTTCCCGGTTCGGCGATGGCCGTGGCTTCCAGTTTTCTGGGATAGTCGATGTCCGCGGAAAAAAACAGGTCGAATGGCGCGCCGTTTTGCATTTGGGAGAAGAAATTTCCACTTGAGCCGTACGTGACGTCCACCTTCGTTCCCGTCTGCCTCTCAAATTGAGCTGCAACATCCTGCATCGCAAATTGCAGATCCGCGGCTGCGGCTACACGGATATCGGTGGTGTCGGTGCGGGCTTTGCCTTGCGCAGGAAAAACAGCCGCACAAAAAACTGCACAAAGAGAAACAGCAACGAGCAGCGGCACCATCCGGAACGGCGTAGGCCAGTTTGCTTTTCCACGAGTCACAAGTCACCAGTTACCGGTTGTTGCCGTCTTCACACACGCAAAATCATTACTTCCGTGGACTTAATCAGCGCAGCGGCCCGCTCTCCCGGCTTCAGCCGCATCTCCTTCGCAGCGTCCGCGGTAATAATTGCCGTGATGTGCTGCTCGCCGATGGCCATCGTGACTTGCGCGAGCAGTCCACTGTACTTCAGCGCCATGACGCGGCCAATCAACTGGTTCCGCCCGCTGATCTTCCGGAAATTTCCGCGGCGCATGGCGATATCGCCGCGATCGAGATTCTTCGGAATCATACGGTCGATTTCGCTTTCCGGGACGCGGTGATGCCCGCCGGGCGTCTTTACGGTTTTGATTTTTCCGCGGTAGATCCACTGCTTCAGAGTGGGGTAGCTGATTCCCAGAATCCTCGACGCTTCGCGCGGCGGCAATAGTGCGGCTCGGTGCATCAAGCCCTCCCTAAAGAGTGGGTCTCATTTTGCATTGCACGAAACCGCTATTATAGTACGATTTTATTCGTTTCTAATCGTTATTTTTGCCACGCTTAGCGCCGCGCCCTTTATCGCTTCGGCAACCATCGTCGCACTTGCGGATTGCGGGCCATTGGCATCATGTAGAGTAATAAGAGAAAGAGTGCACGAATCCGCGTGGGGAGCCACTCATGTCCCTCATCACCGCAAAACTAACGGCTGAAGACGTTCGCAAGGCCGTCGAACTTTTCTGGACGACGTTTCTGGCCAAATCGGAAGAAGAACTGAACGACTCTTATGCGCCGGGCAGCACCGTGTTTCAAATTGCCATGGGGCGCAGCGAGCCCGGCCGTCTGGGCGCGATGCGCCGTTCGCGTGAATACTTCAACCCCGACACGCGCATGGAAGTCAAACTCAGCCCGATCGACATTGTTTTGTGCGGCAACGATGCGGGCGTCGCCAGCTACACGTTTCAATTCCAAGCAACCGGGCGCGACGTGGGCGGCAAACGCATGGCGGAAAAATTGGAAACGGTCCGAGCCACGCACGTCATGCATCGAGACGCCTCGGGCAAACTGCGCATCGCGCACGAGCATTTCTCCGTCCCCGTGGGGTAGCCTTTTCGCTCCTCTCTATCGGCAAATGCAGCGCCTAATTTCTCAGCGGCTTGCCGGTTTTCAGCGTGAACGCCATGCGCTCTTGAGTTTTCTTTTCGCCGCAGAGCGAAACGAAGGCTTCACGCTCGAGGTCCAACACGTACTGCTCGCTCACGAGTTGCGGCGCCGTAAGCGCGCCGCCTGCCAGGATGTTTGCGAGCTTGCGTCCTACGTGGGCGTCGTAGTCCGTGATATAACCGCCGCGCTGCATCATGTGAATCACAAGTTTTGCGCCCGCCAAAAATTGTTCGCCGAGCACTTTGATCTGCGTGGTCTGCGCTCCCTCTTGCCAGCTCGCGGCCGGGGGCTTGTATCCGCCACGAACCAGCGCCAGCGCGGCTTCTTTCGCATCGCCGACTAGGCGGTCGCGGTTCATGGAGACGCCATCTTCGCGCCGCAGGAAACCAAGTGCGCGGCTTTCTTCCGCGCTCGTTCCTACTTTGGCCATGGCAATCGTTTCGAACACTGGCTTCATCGCGTGAAACAAATCCAAATCCTCGCCGCCGCCCGCATGTTCGTTCGCGCGGATGAGCATCTCCTTTGTTCCGCCACCGCCAGGAATCAGGCCGACGCCGGTTTCGACGAGGCCGATGTACGCTTCCGCCGCCGCCTGAATTTTCGCAGCGTGCAGGCCGATTTCGCATCCACCGCCGAGGGTCATCCCTTGCGGCGCTGCGACGACCGGCTTCGGCGCATATTTCAATCCTAGGTTCACGTTCTGAAACTGTTTCACGGCCATGTGCAGCTCGTCCCACTCCTGTTCCTGCGCCGCGACAAGCATGAGCATCAGATTCGCGCCAACAGAAAAATTCACGGCCTGGTTGGCGATAACCATCGCGTCAAAGTCGCTATCAAGCCGTTTCAAGCCTTTATGGAGCATCGCGATCAGTTCAGCGCCGATGGCGTTCATCTTGGCGTGAAACTCGCAGCACACGATGCCATCGCCCAAGTCGATCAGGCTCGCGCCAGAATTGCGCTCGACTTCGCGGGCGGCTTCCTTCTGCGACTTCAGAATGATGATGCCTGGCGGCGTTTCGAAAGGCTTGGCTGTGCCGCTGGTCAGATCGAACACTGTCGTCTTGCCCTTCTCCGATTCGTAAAAACCTTTTCTGTCGCTGGACAAAAGTTTCTCGATCACAGGTGGCAACGCGCGCCCTTCTTTTTGCACTTGCGCGGCGAACGCTTTCACACCGATCGCGTCCATCATCTCGAAAGGCCCCATCTCCCACGCGAAACCCCATTGCAGCGCATGGTCCACGTCCACCACGCTGTCGGATATCTCCGGCACGCGACGGGCCGCATACAAACACATTTCCGATAGCCCGCCCCAGATGAACTGCTGTGCCTTGTCGCCCTTCTGCCCTTCAAGCACTGGCCCTACTAGCGCGCGCAGCCGCTCGCGCATGTCCTCAATCGCTTTGCCCATTTCAAGCGACGCGAACTTCGCTTTCTGCCGCGGCCGGTACTCCATCGTGTTGACGTCCAGCGTCAATATCTCTTTTTCGCCCTCGCCTTTCACTTTTTTGTAGAAGCCCTGGCCGGTTTTGTCGCCCAACCATGCACGCCGCGCCATCTCTTCGATCAGCGCAGGCACCTTGTACATTTCGTGCGATTCGTCGTTTGGCGCAGTCTCGTAAATGTTCTTGATCACGTGCACCAGCACGTCCAGCCCCACGAGATCGGCCGTGCGAAACGTCGCCGATTTCGGCCAGCCCACCGCGGGCCCGGTGCAGGCATCCACTTCTTCGACGGTCATCCCCAACGTCGTCATAAGCCGGATCGCGTTCAGCATCGAAAACGTCCCGATGCGGTTGGCGATGAAATTCGGCGTGTCCTTTGCATCCACCACCCCTTTGCCGAGCCGCCGGTCACAAAAATCGTTCAGCGTCTCGATCACTTCGCTGGATGTTTTCGGCCCAGGAATCACTTCCACGAGTTTCATGTAGCGCGGCGGATTGAAAAAATGCGTCCCCGCCCAATGCTGTTGAAACTCCTCGCTCATCGCTTCCGCGATCAGATGAACCGGCAATCCAGAAGTGTTGGTGGTGACAATCGCGCCCGGCTTGCGGAATTGCGTTACGCGCGACAACAGATTCCTCTTGATCTCGAGATTTTCCGCCACAACTTCGATGATCCAGTCAGCCTCCGCGCACCGCCCCAGATCGTCCTCAAAATTCCCGATGGACACTCTTTCCGCCAGCGCCGGCGTGAAAAACGCAGCGGGCTTCGATTTTTTCGCGGCCTCCAGCCCCGCGCGCACAATCTTGTTGCGATCTCCAGCAAACGCACCGGGCTTCAAATCCGGCGGAACGATGTCCAGCAAGATGCACGGCAGCCCCGCGTTCGCCAAATGCGCGGCGATGCGCGAACCCATGGTTCCCGCACCCAACACTGCAGCCTTCTCGATTCGACGTTTCATGGCCTGCCTTTTTTGGAGCCCTTTTTGGACATTGAGACGAGTGGACAGGTTACAAAACCGCCATCCCCTGGTCAAACGAACTATGGCTCCGCTGCAAAGCCCGCGCTACAGTATGGTAATCATGAGTCCTGGAAAGGTAGCAGACGCCATTGGCTGGCTCCATTCCGCCAAGGAAAAGCTGCGCTCCCTGGCCCTCCCCGAAGAGCGCAAGTCCACGGAGCGCCCTCGCATCGGCCTCGCGCTCGCGGGCGGATTTGCGCGCGGCATCGCGCACATTGGCGTTTTACGCATCCTGCGCGAGGCCGGCATACCCATCGACGTAGTCGCCGGCACAAGCGTCGGCGCTTTGATAGGCTCGGCCTATTGCGCGGGCACGCCGCTCGAGGAGATGGAGCGCATCGGCGCGAGCACCAGCTTCACCGATTTTGGCCGCTGGACGCCTTCCTGGCTAGGCTTGGCCACCAATCAGCGCCTGGAAAAATTCCTGGCCCGGTTCACCCCGGTAAAAACGTTCGAGGAGTTGGCCATTCCGCTGGCGATAGCCACAACGGACATCAACGCGGGGGTCTCCGTTTACTACACGCGCGGCCCTGTCGGTCTGCCTCTGCGCGCGTCGTGCGCCTATCCAGGACTTTTCGTGCCTATTCAATATGAGGGACGCACGCTGGTGGACGGATTTCTGACTTCGCCTGTTCCCGTGGAGGGCGCACTGCTGCTTGGGGCGGACATCGTCATCGCCGTCTATCTCGAAGCCGGCAACGTCGAACAGCCGCGCACCTTCACGGACGTTCTCAGCCGTTCTTTCAACATTATCCAGCGCCATACCGATCTCACCTGGCGCCAGCAAGCCGACGTCATCATTGAACCCGACGTAAAGGCCTTTGTCTGGGATGATTTCACCAGGACACCGGACATGGTCGCGGCAGGCGCGGCAGCCGCTTTGGCCGCTCTGCCGGAAATTCGCGCGGCAATCAGGGGTGAGAAGCGCGACTCTGCCGCATAACCCCCAAAAGCGCTCCAGTTCTATTTCTCTCGTGGACGGTTTCTGCGGACTATTCCGGCGTGACCTGCACCACAACAGGCTCGCCTTCGCCCTTCCCGCGCTGCGTAAGCCACGCCGCCAGGCCTTCCGCAAAGCGCTCCGGGGTCAAACGGAGGCCGGCCTCGACTCTGCCATCCGCCACGGGCAAAGTGTCGTCGAAATCCGCGGAATTCGTGAAATTTCGCATGCAGAATTGATCGAGCCAATCGAGCGGGCAGGCGCGGCTCTCCCCGCGAATAATGACATTCACTTTTAGTTTTTGCGCGTACACTCCGCCATCATAGCATCGCGGCGAGTGCGTTTTTGGCGAGACTACAGTCTAACTACGAAGGCCGCGGGCGCTTGACACTGTGCGCAAGACCCAACTGTTCGAGCGTCCAGATGAAGTACCAGCCGATATCCGTTTGCCACCAGCGCAAACCGAGGCGCGCTGATCCTGCATGCGAATGATGGTTTTGGTGCCAATTCTCGCCCCACGCCGTTATTTGGAAAGGGCCCAGCCACCAGACGTTCATGCTGGAGTCCTTGCCCTCTTCAGCGTGCCCGAGATGCGTCAGGCTATTGACGAAGCATTGCATGTGCAGTGTGTAGACCAGGCGAATCGCGCCGATCCAAAAGAAACCCATCCAACCGAATCCGAGCAGCCATCCTGAAAAAATCGAAAGAATAATCACGGGTGATTCGAGCCAGCCCCATGCCGTGTACATGCCCCGCGTCAGTTCCGGAGCCCAGCGGTGTTTATCCGCGGGTTGCGTCTGGTACAGCCAGCGCAAGTGCGCCCACCAGAATCCGCCTTGCTTGGGACTCGAGATATCGTCCGGCAGGTCTGTAACCGAATGATGCAGCCGATGGTAAGCAACCCAGCTCGCGGGATGTCCTGAGCCGTTAAACACCGCCCAAAAGATCAGCACTTGCTCGATAAATTTGTTGGTCTTGAGCGTCTTGTGAGCCAGCATGCGGTGATAGCAGACCGTGGTACCGAGCCCGCCGAAAGCGATGAACAGCAGCGCCACCACAAGAACTTTCCAGCTCGGTAACGGGAATAGAATCAATCCAACGACAGCCAGCGCGTGAATGAGGACGAGATAAGCAAACACGCCTTCCTTGCCATGCACTGGCTTCCAGAACGGACGTTCCCACGGCCGTGCTTCTTGTGTAGCGACAAGTTCCATGATCTCTCCGGCGATCTGCTTAATTTATTGCGTGAGTGCCTAGTGTGTCGAACCTAATAGGCACCCCAACAATACCATTTTCCCGAGCCGGGCGACGCAAATCTGTTCAGAATGAGACACCAAAGAGGAAATGGTCTCGCGGCCAGGTCATCGCTCTTTCCATGCAATTCGCGTGCGCGCAAACGCAACGGCAATTTCCAAACTGATGCGCACCAGGACTTTGCTCTCACGCGCACAGCTCCCCAGAAACGAGACCAGGCTTATGTTTTGAGTTATTCGGTAAAAGTAAGGAAAACGTCGTTCGCGCCGCGAACCGTGGACTTCAAACATATTCAGGAGCGAACAGAAAATCTGACCTATCGCTGCAGATCGCGAAGCGCATCATTTAGTTCCACCAGATCTGAGTCCAGCCTGTAAAACCCGGGGCGCCAGTTTCCGACCGTCTCTTCCGCGCCGAATTTCAGAACGGCAAAATCGCCAGCTCCAAGTTCGCCGTCGGACAGGCTGGGAAAGCTCTCGCCAAAAAACGTGACGGGGTGCTTGCTGACCACCCGTTCGCATTCATTTACAGAAAGCACCGCTCGCAGCATGCCTTGATTCTTCGCGTGTGGCTGGCAGAAGTAGAGGTTTGGCATACTTGAGCATCATCGGAAGAATTGCGGCAAAGTTTAATAGTACGTCGGTCCCCTTCTAGGTAAAAGTTGCTTAGCCGACAACCCCTACCTGGCCGACCCCTCATTTTCTCCTGTACTTTCGCCTTATTTTGTCCATTTTCTCGGCCCCAGACGTGCCGGACTAACGCTAGAACCCGCAATTGCCATTCGGGGTGACTTCGTGGGCGAGGAAAGGTGCCGAACCTTCCGGTTCCCGTTCATCGCCACGGTAGCGGTAATCGAAAAAGGTTCGCCCTCCGCCACTCACCGGACTCTTCATGGGGTGGTCACCCTTTCTCATCAGCTACTTGCGCTGCGCCCAGGCCAAGCCGTCCGGCCCATTTCCCGTCGCGATTTTGCCCGTCACTTCCAGAGTCTTTAGATCGATCACGGCCACCGCATTCTCCCCGCTGAGCGCCACGTACGCTTTCGCTCCGTCCGGCTGCACTAGTGTACCCTCCGGCCCTCTGCCGACTCGCAATCTCTTACGTTCTTTCTTTGCGGCGGCGTCCACAAAGACCACTTCGCCGGCTCCATCGTCTGAAATCACTACCAGCTTCCCGTCCGGCGTGAATTTGAGCCGGTTCGTACGCTTGGTTTTCAAATCCAGCGTCGCGGTCACTTTTTTTGAAGCCACGTCGATCACCGAAACGCTGCCGTCGCCAGAATTCGCCGCCCAGACTTCCCTTCCATCCGGCGAAAGATCAAATCCTTCCGGCCCTTTGCCAACAGGAATAGCCGTCACATCCCAACCGTTGCGTCCGCCGCCCGGCTCGATCACGCAAATAGTGTCCGAACCAATGTTTGAAGTGAAAATTGTCTTGAGATCCTTCGATAGGACAAGCATGTGCGTCACGTTCTGCCCCGTCCCGAGCACCCAATCCACCTCATGGCTCGCGGGATCGTAGCGCCCGATCACCTTGTTCGCTTCCGCCGTGAAATAGACCTTGCCATCGCCGAACGCCAACCCGTGCGGCGCTCGCAAAGCGCCAAGATCTACAGCAGCTAGCGCTTTCTGGGCCGTCAAATCAATCACAGAAAGCGTTTTCAATTGGCCCAACTGCTGGCTCGCATAGTTCGAAATATAAGCGAACTTTCCATCGTCCGACGCAATCACCTCATGAGGCGCCCCGCCAGATTGCACGCGGCTAACAATCTTCAAGCTCGCCGGATCGACGATCGCCAGCCTCTCGTCGCTCTTTTCGAGAACAAGCAATGCCGGCGAAGGCGTTTGTGCACGCGCACCAATTGCCGCCATTAAACCCGCTGAGATCAATGCGAAACAGGCCGCTATCCGCACAAAAGAATTTCCACCTCTAGAACCCATCGCCATTGCGCCCCCTCTTCCTGACGTCCTGATTGCAAAGCGGAGGATATCACTTCTGGACTTCAGCCGGGACCACCGATGATAGCAACCGGCTGTTGTGGCAGTTTCTGATTCCGCGACTTGCATCCCCTGCGCGTCTTAAACCTGTCTTGCCCTTGGTGTGTTCAACAGCTCGTGGTATCCCATTCATATGGGCAAACATCAGCAAAGAAAATGCGCAACCTATCGATTCGATGAACTTGCCGTTTGGAAGACCGAGAGTGTGAGCGAAGCAGATTGTACCCGGCGCGAAGTGGGCTGCATGCTCCGAGGAGTCTGGCCGCCGAATGGACAAAGCAGGTTGGCCGGAATGAACGAGCGTGGAATTCGCTTCACCGACATTTCCAACGGTTACGTCCCTTTCGTGCGGTGCATTGACAAAACAAAGCTAATTTACGTCTCGCATCTTCACGGGATTGACATGAGGCGACAGTCAAGAGGTCTGTTGGCATGTCGGATTGAACTCGGAGACGTCCCATCGGGAATTGGCCCAGTCGACGTGAGGGACGGTATGATTTACGCCTTGACGGGAGACGGATGGGTTTATGCCCTGAAACACCCCGCCATTTGAACTCATAGAATCTCACCAAAAATCTAAACGCAGTGCTTGGAAACGCGACACCGGAGACGTCGAATCAGCCTCCGGCCAGATGAATCAATGTTAATCCTCCGTTTAGGAGGGAGCTGGTATTTTTCCGCAGCGCATCCGAACGGTCGTTTGGAGAAGCCGCTGGCGCAGTGTGACCGTGCGCCGCGCTCAAGGTTCAGCATAGACATGTCGACTGGGACTTTGTACGTCGAGGAACTCAGAGCCACGATGCGCGGCCGCTTCGCGTTGATTGGTTCCGGCGTCGTCCTGTTCGCCGTCGGTTGCGTGGCTACGGTGGGCACCCAGGACACCTGGCTCGACGGGTACGGGATCATCGCGTATTTCCTTGTGCCCCTGGCCTTTGTTCCCTTTTCGGCCGTCTTCCTCGCCAGCCCGCGCGCGAATCGCTTCGTGGAGAGCGTCTTCACCGCCCCCGTCGAACGCCGCGACTGGTTGACGGCCAAGATTCTGGTGCTGGTCACGATGGCCGCCGCGTATTACGTGGCACTCGTCCCGATGGTGCTGGTCTATACGCATCATGTCGGCGTGCCGCTGCTCTTGCAGAAGTTGCTGATCTGGGCTCCGTGCCTGCTCCTCGTGAGCATCGCAATTGGCACGCTGATCGGCGTGATGTTTATCGGCGAGAGCATCGCCGCCCCTGCGGCGACCGGCATGGGCGTCCTCTTGGTGTATGGCGGGTTCGTGCCTCTGCAGGAACTGTTGGTTGCGCAGGGTAACGGCGCCACGCGCACGGGCCACCTCACTTTAGTGAGTCCCGCCGTACTACTCAAGAACGCCTTCGGGTTCACGCTGGCCGTAGGAAGCATTCCCGCCACCACCACGCGGACATGGATCAGTCTGGCGATCGTGGTCATCGTCGCGTTCGCGCTCGCCGTGTGGACCTTTCTTCGGACGCAAGGCGTGGAGACGTGGGAAGCCGGCCGCAGCCAACGGTGGATCATCGCGTTCGGGATCGTTGCAATCATCGTGCTGCCGGTGGTGATGGCGGACACCAACTATGACAAGCCGGCTCCCCACGCAACCAGCGCGCCAGCAATTCAGAGGCTTTTCTCTCGGGCCGGCAGCAGCCTCGCTTTGGCGTGGCCCGGTGGTCAGCCGCCCGCGCGGTGTTGCAGCACGATCCTTAACCGAGATGAGTGGCCGCCGTTTGGGACAGATGAGCCTACGCGGCGGGACCTGCTGGTCTTGCTGCCGGTGGATACCACGCAACGCGCTACGGACCTGCACTTCCAGGTCGTGGGGGAGAACGGTCTGGAGGCAACCGCGTCTCCAGACGCGCTTGCCCCCGCGCCGGAAGCTCTTGAGACGCACACCTACGCAAATGACTTGGGCCCGGCCGCAGCTGACGGGCACCACGTCGTAAACGGCTGGGTGGCACGCATCCCTGTGACGTTAATTCCGACCAAGCCCTGGGACATCGGCGGTGTCCGCTACCCGCTGAAGGTGACGGGCACGTATCAAGTCGCAGGCGAAAGCCAGGCGCGGACCCTCAGCGCGCGGGCAGCTATCGACGCGCAAGTCTCGAAGGCCATCTACGAAATGGGTATTGCGTCACTGATCTTACCGCTCGTCTGTTTTGGAGGGGCGTTCAAACGTTGGAGGCAGACGCGGTGAGCGAGGCAACGTCAACCGGGGCAACAGACTACGCCATCGAGATGGACGGCCTCACGCGCCGTTTTGGGGACTTCGTGGCAGTAGACAATGTCACTTTAAAAATCCCGAAGGGCCAGCTCTACGGATTCCTGGGCCTCAACGGCGCGGGAAAGACGACCACCATCCGAATGCTCACCACGCTGCTCACGCCCAGCGCGGGCACCGCCAAGCTTTGGGGACACGACGTGAGGAAGGAACCCCTTGCCGTCCGGAAACTTGTGGGACTAGTGAGCGACGAGACGAGCGAGAGTCAATCGGCATGGACGTCGCGCGAATACCTTTCGTACTTTGCGCGTATCCGCCACATCCCGAGTCCTGATGAGGAAGTCGAGCGCAGCTTGGGCGACGTCGGCCTGGACGCCAAATTTCGAGGCAAGCTGATGCGAACCTATAGCACGGGCATGAAACGACGGGTCGAGATCGCCCGGGCGCTCATGGGCCATCCGAAAGTTCTCTTTCTCGACGAACCGACGCGCGGACTGGACTTGCCTGCCAAGCGCGATATGTGGGGCCTTCTGCGCCGGCTTGCGGCCACCGAGAGCGTCACTACGTTTCTCAGTAGCCATGACGCTCAGGAGATTCGCAGCCTGTGCAGCGAGATCAGTGTAATCGCCAAAGGCCGGCTGGTTCACACGGGAGCAACGCGTGAGATGGGCGGCGACATCGATGCCTTCGAGGAACGTCTCATCGGTATGCTGACGCAGTCAGAACGCATCGAGCCCCCAGGATCGCACTTTCGGGCAGGGTGAACGGTAGCTGCGGAACTGGGTACACGACGTACTGCTTTCGGATGTCATCATCGCGGCCCAACATTCAGACCCCACGCAACGGGTATGCTGACCTTTACGGATTCCGAGCTGCGGTTCCTCCTATAATATCTCACCAACGCGGGGCGTCCGGAGGCGGCCATGAAATTTGCAAAAATTGTCTTTTGGATTGCGGGCATTTGGGGATTCCTGGTCATCACGCCGCTGTACTTCATGTTTGACCTCATCGGCCAGAAAGATCCGCCTCCCATCACGCATCCGGCATTTTTTTATGGATTCGTCGGATTGGCCCTGGCCTGGCAGCTCGCGTTTTGCTTCATCGCCACGGATCCCGTCAGATATCGGTCCTTAATGATTCCCTCTATCCTCGAAAAGGCCACATACGCCGTTGCTGTCGTCGTTCTGGTCTCATTGGGACGCACGCGCCCGTCAGATCTTGTCTTCGCCGGCACCGACTCATTGCTCGGAATCCTGTTTGTAATCGCTTACTTCAAAACCCGGCCCAGTTGATTTGCGCCACATCCAGTTCCCTGGAACCTGCGTACATAGAGGAGGGGGGCCAGGCAATGGTTGGTTCTCCCAGGCGCGCAGGGCAGGCTCGGCAATCCAGCTTCCAGACTGTTCTCGTTTTTTCGCTTGACGGCGGCTCGCAATGGGAGGATACCAGTTTGTACCACAGCCCCGGATTGAGGGACGGGGTTCCAGCTCAGGGTACGCGTGTGCGGCCCTGCCATCCCACAATCTTTGGAGCAGATTAGCAAGAGCCAGGGTCTTCCTGGCGGGGAATAAATTCGGGCGGTCGCAGGTCTTCAGGGTCGTCTGGGATTGCGGGTACGTTTTGCCCAGACGCGATCCTGGAAAACACAACGATGACTCTTCAATCCTTCGTTGTGCGCGTACGCTCCGCATCTGACTGAATCTTTTGTGCTAGCTTGCCGTCTAACTCGGACTGGAACCGCAGGCAGTTAGAAAAGTGGCAAAAACTGGGAGCCGACACATCGCGCAAATACCTTTCGACTGCGATAACCGCGCCCCAAACTTTTTTTGATCTTCTCGGCGGGCAATCCGCCGGAAGGGCAGCAATAGCTTCAAAAATAACAGGAGGTCGGAGAGAGAAAATGACAAAGTCGAATAAGTTCCTTATCACTGGCGCGGCGATTGCGGGCTTGCTCGCGGGAACCGGCGTCAGCGTTCAGGCTTCCAATCTGCTCACGGGCGCGAAGGCTTCGGCCACGGCCCAGGATACAGAGAAAAAGTCTGACACCAAGGTGAAGGAAAAGCACGCTTGTAAAGGCCAGAACTCTTGCAAGGGCAAGGGCGGCTGCAAGTCCAGCGATAACGGCTGCAAAGCCAAGAACTCTTGCAAGGGCAAGGGCGGCTGCGCTACCGATGGCTCCAAGATGCCTGACGAGGAAAAGAAGCCCTCGTAAGATCAGTTACACGCCTGGGCTTTACCACTGAGGGAGGGCCGGTGGCTCGCGTTCACTGGCCCTTTCATCTCTCCACCGTCATCTTTTCACTACCCGGAGATGGAATGGCAGCGAATCGTTTTAATGGATTTACGGATTATGGCATCGGCATCGGGCTGCGCGCTCCGCATTACGACCACATCCTCACGCGCAAGCCGGTCGTCGACTGGTTCGAGATTATTTCGGAAAACTTCATGATCGATGGCGGGCGGCCCCTGCACATCCTCGATCAGATTCTCGAGCAATACAAAGTCGTGCAGCACGGCGTCTCTATGTACTTTGGTTCCGCGGAAAAACTGAACCGCGAGCATCTGCGCCGCTTGAAGGAATTAGTGGAGCGCACGAAAACGCCATGGCTTTCCGATCATCTTTGCTGGGGCAGCGTCGATGGGCGCTATACGCACGATTTGCTGCCCATGCCGTACACTTTTGAAGCCGCGCGCATTACCGCGCAAAAAGTCCGCGAAGTGCAGGATTTTCTTGAGATTCCCATCGCCGTCGAAAACGTGAGCAGTTACGCGGAGTATCATGATTCGGAAATGACAGAATGGGAATTTCTAAACGAAGTCGTCGAGCGCGCGGACTGCGGGATTCTGCTCGATGTGAATAATATTTATGTCTCTTCGCAGAATCACACTTTCAATCCTTTCGATTACGTGAACAGCGTTCCTGCGCATCGCATCGCGCAGATTCACATTGCCGGCCACTCGAAATATCGCAAGTATATTCTCGACACGCACGACCATCCGGTGATCGATCCCGTGTGGAAACTTTACGAGCGAGCCATCCAGCGCGCTGGCCATACCGCAACGCTCCTTGAATGGGACGACAGCATTCCCTCCTTCCAGGAAGTTCACGACGAAGCGCTTAAAGCCAACAAATTCTTGCGCGCCACCGCGCTGGCTGAAGCCGTATGAAGTTGCTGCAGCTCCAGCGCACCATGGCCCACGCGGTGATGCAGCCGCTCACCTCTTCCGAACGCATGCAGCGCCGCGCTCCGGACGGCGGCCCGATGAAGCGCTATGCTTCGCGCTTTATCAAGCCGAACGACCGCCTTACTTCCTTCGAGCGCCTCGAAATTTACAATCGCCAGTATTGGTTTCGCGTGCTCTCCGCTCTCGGGGAAGATTTTCCCGGCTTGCGGGCCGTTCTCGGCGAACGCCGCTTCGACGCCATGGCCAAGGCGTATCTCATCGCTAATCCTTCACGTTCGTTTACGCTGCGCAATCTCGGTTCGCGCATGGAATCGTGGCTGCGAAAAAATCCCAAGTGGGCCGGCCCCAATCAAAATCTTGCGCTGGATATTGCGCGTCTCGAATGGGCGGACATCGAAGCCTTTGACGGTAAGGCTGAACCTGCTTTGCGGCCCGAGGATCTTTCTCGCGCCGCCGGCGCACGGATGAAGCTAACCCTTCAGCCGTATGTGCGGCTGCTGAGCTTTCGTTATCCCGTCGATGATCTTCTCCTTGAAGTTCGTAAAGAAGACGAAGACACGGATTTCGCCAGCAACGCATTCACAGAGCACCGCAAACGCAAGCGCGTCCGCGCCGTCGCGAAACTCAAGCCAGCGCAAATCTTTCTGGCGGTGCACCGCATCGACTACTCCGTCTATTTCCGCCGGATCGAACCGCAAGAGTTTTCCATTCTCACCGCGCTGCGCCAGGGAAAAACGCTTGCGGCGGCGGTCGAGTCTGCCTTTCGCAAAAGCAAAATTCCGCCGGAAGAGCAGCCTCTGAAAGTCCAAGCCTGGTTTCAAACGTGGTCCACGCTGGGCTGGTTCTGCCGTCCCCAGAAAAAACGCGCAGCCATCTGAATCTTGTTGTACATTGGCGCATCCAAGTTTCACGATTCCCCGTAGTCAGTTCTGGCGGTAAATTTCTCTGGAACGAAAACTGACTTCCCATGAACAGACTGCTCACGACTAATCCTCTATGAACAACATACTGATAACGACAAAATCCTGGCACGACAAGTTTTGCCATTACGCTGACTATCTCCAGCATCCATTTCTGCTTTTTGTGCGGCTGTACTGGGGCATCCAGCTGATGCAGAGCGGCTGGGGCAAGCTGCACAACCTCGATAAAGTGACAGATTTCTTCACCAGCCTCGGCTTGCCCGCTCCGGGGTTCACGGCTACGGCGATTTCCAGCCTCGAATTTTTTGGCGGCTTCTTGCTGGCCGTCGGCTTGTTCTCGCGGCTGATTTCGCTTGTGCTGACGATCAATATGATCATGGCCTACGTTACGGCAGACAAAGAAGCCCTCCATTCCGTTTTTTCCGACCCCGACAAATTCACTGCGGCGGCGCCATACGTGTTTCTGATGGCCTCGCTCATCGTTTTGCTGTTTGGCCCGGGAGTTTTCTCCGTGGACGGGCTCATGAGCCGGTTCTTCTGGAAGACTCCGCCAGAAAATAAGATTCCTGCTTAGAGCGGTGCCCAGATCGTTGACGCACAATTCCTGCAATTGGGATAGGATGGATTCGGGCACTCATGGTCCGGATGGAATCTACCCTTGGCTTCAGCAAACGCGCTTGCCGCCTTTTTCTGCTTCTGCTGGTTCCCTTCCGTGCCGCAAAGGCGGCTGACGTGACTTCGACTTTGATGATCGACGGTTCGCGCATCGACGTGACCATCCAATCGGCCGAGACGCCCAACGCTCCGCTTTCTCAGCCCGACGTGATGAAATGGGTGCAGTTCGCCGCGGAATCCGTCGCTGCTTATTACACGCGCTTTCCTGTTCCTCGTCTCACGCTCCGCGTCATTTCCTTCGACGGCAGCGGCGTGCGCCACGGCATGACTTGGGGCCGAGAAGGCGGCCTGATCGTTATCCATGCGGGAAACAAAACCACTCCCGCGGAGTTTGCCGAAGACTGGATGCTGACGCACGAAATGATCCATCTCGCGTTTCCGTCGATGGCCGACGAGCACCACTGGATCGAAGAAGGCATCTCCGTATACGTCGAACCGATCGCGCGCATTCGCGCGGGACATTGGACGGCCCTGAAAATGTGGAGCGACCTCGTCCGCGATATGCCCAAGGGCGAGCCGCAAACGAGCGACCAAGGGCTGGACCACACGCACACGTGGGGAAGAACGTACTGGGGCGGCGCGCTTTTCTGTTTTGTCGCCGACGTGCAAATTCGGAAGCAAACCAAAAACAAAAAGGGGCTGGAAGATGCATTGCGCGGAATCCTGAACGCGGGCGGCGACATTAATGAGGATTGGGAGCTCGAAAAAGCCCTGAAGATGGGCGACAGCGCCGCTGGTGTTGACGTATTGCAAAAATTGTACGCAGAGTGGAAAGACCAGCCAGTGCATGTCGATCTTCCCGCGATGTGGAAAGCGTTGGGCGTCGAGGCCAACGGCGGAACGGCGGTGCTCAAGGATGACGCGCCGATGGGCGCCGTACGCTGCGAGATCGAGATGGGCACGCCAGGCGCAAAGGCCGGAGACAAGACGGCGCCACCCGGCGCGGGCGCGCCCAAGAAAGACTCGCCAGCTGCGAGCCGACCGTTGGCGATCTTTGCCGGACGCACGACAAAATCGAACTGAAGATTTGCCGGCGCGAGCCTCCCCCCCATGTTTTTCGAAAAAGATGTGATTCCATGCGACTTAGTTAGTGCGTGGGGCCTACACCCACCCCCCGGTGTTTTTTGTGAGAGTGGCAAACAAAGGACTTATGCTGGCTCTGTTGACATCCTCGGCACGGTCTGTGTTTGGAGAGATCGACAAGGGGAGGCTTCGATAGATCGCACCGCGCGGCACAGTAAGGTTTATTCCGCCGACAGCGAGCATGCTTCCGTATGTTTTCATAAGATCCCTACTGTCTATCGCAGGTTCGCACATTTGCGTCCCCCTAAGCTGTCCAGTTCATCTTGCACAGTCTTCAAAATTTCCTCGTCCGTGAGGCGTAGCTGTGCCCCCTCAACAGCGCCGCTTCGGCCGGCTGGATTATGCGGTGAACAATGCGGCGGCGTACGCGGGAACGTTTTCGTTGACGGCGGACTTCAGCGAGGCGGAATACCACGAGACGATGGCCGTGGACTTGAAAGGCGTATGGCTGGGGATGAAATCCCGGGCCTAACGAAGTCGGCGGCGATGGAGTGTGGGGTGAAAGGGATCCGGATCAGCCGGCGCGTTCGATGCGCCGATGCTCGGAAAGGTGATGGACCGCGCGAGCGGAGGAGATGCGGAGACGCGGGTGAAGATGGAAACGGGATTTAACGCGATGATCGCGAGCGGAAGAATTGGAGAGCCGTCCGAGGCGGCCGAGGCGATTGTGTGGCTGTGCCCGGAGGCGGCGTCCTACGTGACGGGGCACTCGATGATTGTGGATGGCGGGCTGACGGCGCGGTTCCGGTAGGCGCGCAAATCGGGGAAGAGTTGGAAGCGCCCGGACGGCGTGGGTCAGCGCGGCGTGGTGGAGCGGCGAACAGGGACGTTGATGGGCGGAGTGTCTTCGGACTCGAAGGCGTTGGGGCCGGGGTGTTCGGCGTGAAATTCGGGGCGGGACTCGAGGAGGCGGACGCAGCGGTTCCAGCGGAGGATGCTGTCGTCATTGCCGGCGGGGCGGATTTTTTCGGCTTCGGCGAAACAACGCAGGGCTTCTTCGATGAGCGGGAGAAGGATGTGGGCGGAGCAGCCGGAGTGAAGCTGGGCTTTGGCGCGGCGCTCCTGCAGAAGGCCGGTGTAGTAGTTGCGTTCGTAGGGATCGCGGAGGGATTGGAAGATGGATTGGGCTTCGGCGTAGCGGTCGGCGGCGCCGCCGGTGAACTGGTCGGTGATAGCGAGGCCGAGCATGCGGCGGGCGAGTTGGTGGTCGGCGTCAACAACCAAAATATCGCGGCAGATGGACTCGGCTTCTTCGGGTTCGTTGAGGTAGCGGTAGAGCTCGGCTTTGGCGATGGCTTCGGGGATGCCGGGTTTGGAGATGGATTTGAGTTGGTGTTGGTGCGGCATGGGGCCTCCTGATTGCTGCGGAGAACAGCACACAGACTGAAGTCTGCAGCACCGGATTATGCTACGAACCGAGAATCTTGCGGAAGAGCATAGTCAAGGGATCGTAGAACTGGTCGACGACACGCTCCTTCAGTGGAATGATGGCGTTGTCTGTGATGTGAATTTCTTCGGGGCAGACCTCGGTGCAACATTTGGTGATGTTGCAGAGGCCGATGCCGAGGTTGTCCTTGAGAAGCGCGGCGCGATTTAGGGCGTCGAGCGGGTGCATTTCGAGGCCGGCAACGCGGACGAAAAAGCGCGGCCCGCCGAATTTTGCTTTCTCGTCATGCTCGCGAAGGACGTGGCAAACGTCCTGGCAGAGAAAGCATTCGATGCACTTACGGAATTCCTGGACGCGGTCGACATCGATTTGGGAAATTTTCCAGTCGGTGTTTTGCTGAGGCCGGAACGCGGGGATTTTTTTGTTGACGCTGTAATTCCACGAGACGTCCGTAACGAGATCCTTGATGCGTGGGAAGGATTTCATGGGCATGACCGTGATGGGTTGATCCATGGGCAAAGAGTCCACGCGTGTTTTACAGGTGAGGCGCGGGCGGCCGTTGACCTCGGCGGAGCAGGAGCCGCACTTCGCGGCTTTGCAGTTCCAGCGGACGGCGAGATCGGGGGCCTGATGGCCCTGAATGTAATGGAGCGCGTCGAGAACGACCATGCCGGGAGCGACGGGCACCTTGTAGTCGACGGCTTGGCCGCCGGCCGCGCCTTCGCCGCGGAAGACTCGTAAGGTTGCGTCAGGCATCTATTGAGTTCTCCAAAGTGCGCTCGGGGCGTTGCGTCCGAGTTTGCTACAGATTACTGCCGGACTAAAGCCCGGCACCTACAAAATTCCTGCAAGCATCGCGCGTCGACAAAAACCTACTCAGCCATCACCAGCTGCTTCAAATCTTCGGGCATTTCTTCGACGGGAGATTCGTGGCGCTTCATCTCCACGCCTTCGCGGACGATGATGTTGTGCTTTTTCTCCCAGACGGGATCGTAATTCGGGTAGTCGATGCGGCTGTGTGCGCCGCGACTCTCCGTGCGTGCCAGCGCGCTGAGCGCGACGGCTTCGGAAACGGTGAGCATGGACTTCAGTTCGCGCGCGAGGTGCCAGCCGGGATTGAACAGGCGCGAACCTTCGACGCTGGCTTTCGCGGCGCGAGCTCTCAATTGTTCAAGCTCGGCGAACGCCTTCTTTAGGTCTTCTTCGGTCCGGAAAATTCCGACGAGGCTCTGCATAACCTTTTGCAAATCGCGGTGGACAGCGTAGGGACTCTCGACGCCGGCATTGGAAAACGGGACGAGAAGTTCTTTTTCGGCTTCCGTGATTTGCGTCTCAGAAACTCCAGAATGGGAAACGCGCTTGGCGTAATCCGCCGCGGCCATGCCAGCGCGGCGGCCAAAGACCAGCAAATCGGAAAGCGAATTGCCACCCAGACGATTCGAACCGTGAAGACCGGCAGCGGCTTCACCAGCAGCGAAGAGGCCGGGGACCGTGGATTGCGCAGTTTCGGCATCCACGCGAATGCCGCCCATCATGTAATGGCACGTTGGACCCACTTCCATGGGGCCTTTAGTGATATCCACGTCGGCGAGTTCTTTGAACTGGTGATACATGCTGGGAAGTTTTTTCTTCACGTACTCGGCGGGCTTGTGGGAGATGTCCAGATACGCGCCGCCGTGCTCGGTGCCACGACCTTCCTTGACTTCCGTGTAAATGGAGCGGGCTACGACATCGCGCGTCGAGAGTTCCATACGCTTGCGGTCGTACTTCTCCATGAAGCGCTCGCCGAGTTTGTTGCGCAGAATACCGCCTTCACCGCGGACAGCTTCGGTAACGAGAAGGCCCTGCACGCCGGGCGGCCAGACCATGCCCGTGGGATGAAACTGCACAAATTCCATGTCCATGAGTTCGGCGCCGGCTTCGTAGGCTAGCGCCATACCGTCGCCGGTGTACTCCCAGGAATTGGAAGTGACGGGCCAGGCTTTTCCGATGCCACCCGTAGCCATCACGATGGACTTAGCTTTGAACACGATGAAGCGTCCATTTTCGCGCCAATAGCCAAAGGCTCCGGCGATGCGGCCACCGTCGATGAGAAGACGCGTGACGGTGCACTCCATGTAGACGTCGAAGCCAAGTTGCACGCCGCGGTCTTGCAGCGTGCGAATCATTTCGAGGCCGGTGCGGTCGCCGACGTGGCAGAGGCGCTTGTAGGTGTGGCCGCCGAACGCGCGCTGGAGAATCGCGCCGCTATCCGTGCGATCGAAGAGCGCGCCCCACTGTTCGAGTTCGCGGACGCGGTCGGGAGCTTCCTGAGCGTGAAGCTGGGCCATGCGCCAGTTGTTCAGGAATTTGCCGCCGCGCATCGTGTCGCGAAAATGAGGTTTCCAGCCGTCAGCGGTGTCGACGTTGCACATGGCGGCGGCGATGCCGCCTTCGGCCATGACGGTGTGCGCTTTTCCGAGCAAGGATTTGCAGACGACGCCGACGGAGCAGCCCTTTGCGAGGGCTTCAATGGCGGCGCGCAATCCGGCGCCGCCAGCGCCGATGATCAGAACGTCGTGTTCGCGGGTCTCGTAGCTAGCGGTCACATGAGCCTCGGGTCGTGGATGGCGCCGCTGGCGACCAGACGGATGTAAAAATCCGTGAGGCCGACGGTGATCAGACTCGTCCAGGCCAGGAGCATGTGACGATCATTCAAAAAGCTGACGCCGCGCCAGGCGGCGAAACGGGATTTACCGAAGGAGGCGCAAGAGAAACAGTCGAGTTTTCCACCAGCGAGGTGGCGAAGGGAGTGGCAGGAAAACGTGTACAGCGTGAGCATGGTGATGTTCACGGTCATGATGATTGTGCCGAGGCCGATACCGAAATGGCCGTCGAAATTGTAGGCCAGCACGGTGTCGTACCAGAGAAATCCAAGGAACACGAGCGCAAGATAGAAAAAGTATCGGTGAATATTTTGCAGGATGAACGGAAACTTCGTTTCGCCCTGATATTTGCGTTTGGAAGGCTCACCGACGGCGCAAGCAGGGGGATCGAGAAAAAACGCGCGGTAATAAGCCTTGCGGTAGTAGTAGCAGGTGGCGCGAAAACCGAGGGGGCCGGCGAGAATGAGCAGCGCGGGAGAAAACTTCCACCAATGATGCTGAGGATCGATGAGCGGCGAATAGAAAGGCGAAAGGTACGGCCGCCATTCGTAATACGCGTTCTCGAAAGCGCGCAGCGTGGCGTAAATACCAAAACCTCCGAGCAAAATAATTACGGGCAGAAGTTCGACCCACCAGGCGTCGCGGCGCAGAGTGCTTCCGAGCCGTGATTCGGGCACGAGGGTTGGCGAGCCAGCCATCAAGGGACCTCCAGGGTGGCAGTGAACAAGTCAAAGACGGAATTATTGCAGACGAATTATATCCAAGACGCGGCGGAAGGGCTAATTCAGAGAGCAAGATTCGGATACAAATATACAAATGTCGGTTATCCAACCATGGCTAAAGCTTGGCGGGCATGTCGACAGCCGAAATCGTCGGCTGTCGAAAATAGGTCGGTGTCCAATTCGCCAGGGACTGAACGTCATTGTAGTAGCAGAACATGAGGCCTCGGGAGCGCGTAATGGAGGCTTGAAGGACTCGTCATGGACATCGAGAAAATATTGTTGGTTGTCGGAATCGTGCTGACGGTCGCCAGGGTATTGCTTGTGCATCACTGCTGGTTTCTTACGGCGGAGGCTTTCGTGAGACTGGCAGCCGTCGCGTTGATATCAGCAGTTGTGGCCTAGCTGATATGGCAAACTTGCAGCGGAAAAGAAATTTCGGGCTTGCTGTCCAAATCAGCAGATTGCGAGCGTCATTGTAGTAGCGGGACGAGATTCCCGCCTATATCCGATAAGGAAGGCTCCAAATGAAATACATTCTGATGGCGTATGTGAACGAAGCCGGCTGGCCCAAGATGACAAAGGCCGAACAGGAACAAGGGATGGCTGCCTATATGGCGTATGGCGAGGCGATGACAAAGGCTGGCATCCTGTTGGGTAGCAACCGCCTCCAGCCGAGTTCGACTGCGACAACCGTGCGTGCCGCGAATGGCAAGTCGCAGGTTCTGGATGGCCCTTATGTCGACTCGAAAGAGCAGTTGGGCGGCTACTTCCTCATCGACGTGGCCGATCTCGACGCGGCGATCTCGTGGGCATCGCGCTGCCCGGCCACGGGTCACGGAGTCGTTGAAGTGCGGCCCATCTGGGGCATGCCGGCCTGAGCTGCGCCGCATGGCAAGCCGATGAGTTACCCGGAATTCGACGCGCGAGCGCGTAAGACAGCGGATGCGGTCGCGCGTCGCAGTTACGGTAAGCTCGTTGCTTTTCTCGCGGCTCGCACGCGGGATGTGGCGGCCGCCGAGGACGCACTCTCGGAAGCGTTCGCTTCGGCGCTGGCAGATTGGCCGAGGAATGGCTGTCCGTCGAGCCCGGAAGCGTGGCTACTGACCGTGGCGCGGCGAAAGGCGATCGATATGGCCCGAGGACGGCGCCGGCATGAGATGGCGGGCGAGCAGTTGCGCGTTATGGCAGAAGGCTTGGAAGCTGCCGCAGCCGAATCGGAAATCCCGGATCAGCGGCTCGCGCTGATGTTCGCTTGCGCGCACCCTGCGATAGATGCAGACATTCGCGCGCCGTTGATTCTGCAAGTGGTGCTGGGACTCGATGCAGCGATGATCGCGTCGGCGTTTCTTACCTCTCCAGCGGCCAT
>WNFS01000567.1_pt1 | contig 26603 bp, 22 predicted proteins | sample 5400141 | NCBI WGS metagenome assembly WNFS01 (sample SAMN13153358, study PRJNA577476) | soil metagenome | isolation source: 60 cm saprolite under Madrone tree | place: USA:California | collected 2016-06-14
CGTTGTATGGAATTTCAGTGATGACAATTTGTTCCCTGCCGCCTTTGAGCTCCTCGATCCCGGCCTTGCCGCGCACTTTCATGCTGCCGCGGCCAGTCTCGAGATATTGTTTGATTCCCGACATGCCGCAGATCGCGCAGCCGGTGGGAAAATCCGGCCCTTTCACATGCTTCATCAGCTCGTCCAGCGTGATGTCGGGATTATCGATCTGCGCGCAGATTCCGTCGATCACCTCGCTCAGATTATGCGGCGGAATATTGGTCGCCATGCCGACGGCGATGCCGGTTCCGCCATTAACGAGCAAATTCGGAAACGCAGCTGGGAAAACTGTTGGCTCGGTGCGCGTCTCGTCGTAATTAGGGACAAAATCGACAGTGTCCTTCTCCATGTCGGTCATGAGCGCGGCGCCGAGATGCGTCATGCGCGCTTCGGTGTAACGCATGGCAGCAGGCGGATCGCCTTCCACCGATCCAAAATTGCCCTGCCCATCGACCAGCCGCTCGCGCATCGCCCAGGGTTGCGCCATGTGGACGAGCGTGGGGTAAATCACCGCTTCCCCGTGCGGATGATAATTTCCGCTGGTGTCGCCGCAAATCTTTGCGCACTTGCGGTGCTGCCGCCCTGGGAAAAGCGACAGATCGTGCATCGCATAAAGAATTCTTCTCTGCGATGGCTTGAGCCCGTCGCGCGCGTCCGGTAGCGCGCGAGAAATAATCACCGACATCGAGTAATCGAGGAAGGACCGTGAAACTTCCTCGGCTACATTTACCGGCTCTATTTTTTCGTTCGGATTCAACATGATTTGCTCTAACTAGAAGCTGGCGAATATGCAGAAGGGCGCTCCGCCAGGAATCGCTTTTCCCACATCTGTGAAATCTCGTCGGCCTGCCGCATCGTCACAGGTGGACCGACGCGCGCAGTGGCCGGAAGCCCGATTTTTAAAAAACTCAACACTGCGCGGATCGTCGCCTCATAATCCTGGCAGAGTTTTTCGTACTCAACCTGGAAAGGTTTGATTCCGATCCGTCGAAAGAACCCATCCCAGATTCTCTCCTGCCGCTCAGCTTCATGGAGTGATTGCTCGATCAAATCCGGATCGAACTCCGGTTCTCGCAAGGTGGTTTTACCCTTCTGCACTTTCCAAAGTCCTGTCTGCAGTGCACGAGCCGTAGACAAGGCCTGGCGCAACTTGTGGCGACGCACGATGCGGACAAAGAGAAGACGCGGGAAAGCCTTTCGCAGCAGGTCCAGATCGCTCGTCGACGAATTGCCAAAAGCGTGTGCCTCTCGCAGACGCGCGAGAAAATCGTCCAAGTACCAGCTCATCAGTTTGAAACCGAAGACCTCGTTGTGTGTTCTTTTGCCGTTCGCGATGCCGCGCACGTACGCAGCATAATCGGCGGCCGCGTTGAGCCCGAGCTCTGTGGCATAGCGCGATTCGTCTTTCGGCAGAAAAAACTGTTTCGGCATGCCCGCGCGGCGTGTGTCGCGCAATCCATCAGTTAACAAATTGCTGCCAGACCGTGGAATTGTGCAGACAACATAGCAACGCCGCGGATGCCGCAGTTTATGGAGCAAACCTGCCATTTTACACATCGAGATTGCGCACGTTTAGCGCGTTATCTTCGATATACTGACGTCGTGGTTCGACGAGATCGCCCATCAGTCTGGTGAACATCTCATTGGCTTTCGTCTCGTCGGTGAGGTCCACCTTCAAAAGCCTGCGTTTTTCTGGGTTCATCGTGGTCTGAAACAACTCTTTCGCGTTCATCTCGCCGAGACCTTTGAAACGCTTGATCTGCACTCCGCGACGGCCAATCTCCAAAATCCTTTGCAGGATTTCGGGAATGGAAAACAGCGGACGCGATACTGCTTTCTCGCCTTCACCTTCGATCAACTCGAAGATCGGCTGATCGCTGGTCGCATAATGCGCGACTTTCAAACCTTTGCGAGCGAGTTCCGCGATGATTTTTTCGATCGCAGCCGATTCGTGCAGCTCGACCAATCTGCCGCGTCGCCGAGTTCCATCAGCGCGCGCCGGAGCTTCGCCTAGTGGTAGCAATTCCTGACCGATCTGCGTATCGAACAAATTCAGATCGAGATTGTCCTGATGAAATTTCCGGACTCCTTTTTCGTCGTGAAAATAATGCGCGGTTTCCTCGTTTCCGTCGCGCACCTTTACCAGATAATTCGGAAGCTTGCCCGACTTGGAATTCCGGTGGGCGAGATAAGTTTCAAAATCGCCGCCGTGACGTCGCACCGCTTCGCTCAACTTGGCGAGTTTCTCGAGTGATTCGAGAATGTCCTTCAGTTGCGCCGCAGTAATTTCCTTGTCGTCGGCCAAATTTTTCAGACGCACATCCTCGGCGCCGAGGGAAATCAGGATTTTGTTCAGACGCGCATCGTCGTCGACGTATTCTTCGCGTTTCTTCCGCTTGATTTGATAGAGCGGCGGTTGCGCGATGTAAATCCTTCCGGCGCGCACCAGCTCGGTCATTTGCCGGAAGAAAAAGGTCAGCAACAGCGTTCGAATGTGCGAGCCATCGACATCCGCGTCCGTCATGATAATGATGCGACCGTAGCGGAGTTTTGCGATGTCGAACCGGCCTTCGTCCTTGCCGTTGGCTTCTTCCTTCGGTTTGCCGATCCCCGTGCCAATCGCCGTGATCATCGCCTGGATCTCGGCGTTTTTAAGAAATTGATCTTCGCGCGCTTTCTCGACGTTGATTAACTTGCCGCGAATCGGCAAAATCGCTTGGTAACGCCGGTCGCGACCCTGCTTGGCGGAGCCGCCAGCCGAGTCACCTTCCACAATGTAGAGCTCCGTCAATTCCGGATCGCGCTCTGAGCAATCCGCCAGTTTCCCAGGCAATCCACCGCCCGTGAGAGCGCCCTTTCGAATTGTTTCCCGCGCTTTACGCGCAGCTTCACGCGCTCTGGCCGCGGTGAGAACTTTGTCAAAAATGCGTCGGGCAATTGGCGGATTCTTGTCGAAGTAAGTCATTAGCCCGTCATAGGCGACCGAGTTTACAATGCCGTCGATCTCGGTGTTCACGAGCTTCACTTTGGTCTGCGATTCGAAGCGTGGATTGGGCAACTTGATGCTGAGCACGCAAATCAACCCTTCGCGCACATCATCTCCGGAAATCGAAGGATCTTTCTCCTTCAAAAGATTGTTTTGCCGTGAGTATTGGTTGATTGCCTTCGTGAGCGCTGTGCGGAATCCCGTTAGATGCGTGCCGCCATCTGGGTTCGCGATTGAATTCGCAAACGGCAAAATCTGGTCGTTGTAGCTGTCGTTGTATTGCAGGACCACGTCGATAAAAACTTCGTCACGCTGACGTGAAATAACGATCGGCTTGGGATGCAGAACCTGTTTATTTTCGCCCAGCTGCTTTACGAATTCTTCAATGCCGTGCTTGTAAAAAAATGTCTCTTTCTTCGGAGGGTCGGCACGCTCGTCTGTAAGTGTGATTTCAAGGCCGGGATTAAGAAATGCTAGCTCGCGCAACCGCGTGGCCAGACGTTCAAACTTAAACTCCGTCGTGATTGTGAAAATCGTCGGATCGGGCAAGAAAGTGATCAGCGTGCCGGTGGTCTTTTTGTTCGTAACTTCGCCGATGACAGTGAGTTTATCGGTCGTTTTTCCTCTGGCGAAAGCCATGTGATAGACCTTGCCGTCGCGAGATACCTCGGCTTTGAACCATTCCGAAAGCGCGTTTGTGCATTTCGCGCCCACGCCATGCAAGCCGCCAGAATATTTGTATGCGCCTTGTCCAAATTTCCCGCCCGCGTGCAAATTTGTCAGCACCAGCTCGACTGCCGGCATTTTCCATTTTGGATGTATATCGGTTGGAATCCCACGGCCATTGTCACGCACCGAGATCGAGCCATCGACGTGAATGGTCACTTCTATTTTGGTGCAAAATCCTGCCAGGTGTTCATCGATGGAGTTATCGACGACTTCGTAAACCAAGTGATGCAGTCCTCGCTCATCGGGATCTCCGATGAACATTCCCGGCCGTTTCCGAACCGCTTCGAGGCCTTCTAATTTGTCGATCTGCGCTGCGTCGTATTTTTGCGTGGCGGCGATTCCGGTCGAGCTGCGAGATACTTTTTCGACCGGAATTTCTGCTTGAACTTGCGGCATAGAAGAGGGCCTACCCGACCCTTATAAAAGACCATAGCCAGAAACGGCTCGGAAACAATTAATAATCTCGCGGTTATAAGTAGTTTATTTCCCCTACCTGTTGGAGGCGAACGGGTCCAAAAGCCCACGATATTGTGGTTCAGGGTTCAGGTCGTTTTTGGGCATTTTTGGTGCCTTGACCGAGCTCTTTCAAGTTCCGAATATGGTGCCCTTTATGCGTCTCCAAACCATCTTGGAAGCACGTTGGATCTTAGGCTTCTTTGCGCTGCTCGCTGTGGTTTGTGGGTTGTTCTGGACATGGACGTTCTGGTTCTTTTTACTGCTGTTTTTATGCACTGTTGCGTTCTTCCGCGATCCGAAGCGCACAGTGCCGGCAGATCCGAATCTAATCGTAGCCGCTGCCGATGGCACAGTGATGGACATCACAGAATCGGATGAAAACCAGGTACTGAAAATGAAAACGCGACGTGTCGGAATTTTTTTGTCAATCTTCGATGTGCATACGAATCGCGCGCCAATCGATGGTCGCGTCATTTATCGCGAACACCGAAAAGGACTCTATTTCGACGCGCGCCGTCCGGAGTGTTCCGAGAAGAACGAATCGATGACGTGGGCTTTTGAGAATCCGTGCGTCACGGTTGTCGTGCGCCAGATCACAGGCGCTATTGCGAGACGCATTGTGGCATGGGCGAAAATTGGAGATGAGTTGAAAAAAGGTGACCGGTTCGGAATGATTCGCTTCGGTTCGCGAACGGAATTATATTTGCCACTCAACGCTGAACTTCTCGTGAAAGTGGGAGACCACGTTTTTGGAGGCTCGACAATCGTCGCTCGCTTACCCCGCTCATGAACGAACACCCTCCGAAGATTTACCTGCTGCCGAATCTCATGACGGCGGGAAATTTGTTTTGCGGGTTCACGGCAACGCTCAAAATTCTGGAAGGCGCTTTACTCCAAGCTTCCAATCCAGATGCGGCATCCGATCTTTTTCATGCTGCAATCTGGTTTGTTCTGGCCGCTTTCGTTTTTGATTTTCTCGATGGACGCCTGGCGCGGTTGGGTGGGCATGAGAGTCCGTTCGGGCGCGAGTTCGATTCGCTGGCAGACATTGTTTCATTCGGGTTGGCCCCGGCGCTGATGGTTTACCGCGTCGTGTTGCAGGAGTTCCCGCGCGCGTGCTGGATTATCGCGTTCATTTATCTGGCCTGCGGCGCGCTGCGCCTTGCGCGGTTCAACTCGGTGGCTGCGAATCATCACGGAACCAATAATGAAAACACTTTCACAGGTTTTCCCATTCCAGCCGCGGCTGGTCTCATTGCCTCAATCACGCTGTTCCTGCTCTGGCTCGCTGAAGGTGAACATCACCTTGGCAACTGGCGCTTCGTTCTACCGCCGTTGCTACTCTTTTTGTCCTTCATGATGTTCAGCCGGTTTCAATATCCCAGTTTCAAGGCGGTTAATTGGAAGACGAAGAAATCGATTCCTCGATTCCTGGCCATCATCCTTGTTCTCATCTTCACCGTGCTTAATTACGAATGGATGCCTGCGGTTCTGTTCCTGGCTTATTTGCTTTACGGAGTGCTAAGGCCGTGGCTCTCCCGCGAGTGGCGACGCGAAATCGAAGAAGAAATCGGCGAAGAACCAACTGCGGAACCGCTCGAACAAGTGCGGTAAGATCGACCACTCTGTAGCGGCGATCTCTGATCTTCGCGATTCGGCTGTCGAAAACCGCCGCTACAGTTTCTGATTCAAGCGCGCGAGAATTTCTGGGTCACGGACGTCGGCCCACTCGCCGGTGAGCTCCAGCGCCTGCACTTTTCTTCCGGATTGTGCAAGGTCGCGGATTGCATCAGTTAGCTCGTATTCCCCACGTGGCGATGGTTTCAATTTTGCAGTGAAATCGAAGATGCTTGGTCGAAATGCGTAAATGCCGGCGTTGTACCAGGGGCTGGTCGCTTGGCCCGGCTTTGCTTTTTCACGAAGATCCACGAGCTCCATTCGCTCGTTTACAAAAACCGCACCGCCTTTGCTCACATCTTCACCGCGCGTGACCGTAATGACTGCATCGACATTGTCAGGCAGGTCGGCGACGCGTTTGTAATTCACCGGATCAACCAGGATGTCACCGTAGCTCAGGATAAATGGAAAATCGCCGACGAAATCCCGCGCAAGATCCACAACGCGACCTGTCCCATCCTGTGCTGTCTGCGTTGCATATTGGATCGTGATATTGTGGCGCGAACCGTCACCAAAAAAATTCCGCACAGCATCAGCGCGATACCCCACGACAACAAGAAATTGGCGAATTCCCGCGTCGCGTAATCCTTCTATGATGTGCTGCAAAACTGGTTTGCCGCGCACCTCGATCATTGGCTTGGGAACTTCGGCCGTGAGTTCGCGCATTCGCGTGCCGCGCCCGGCAGCCAGCACGACAGCCTTGTCAATCTTGCTCATCGCGCGAAGATGGAGATCGAGCTTTGCGAGCCCGTGGCGTCGCGGGAGCTCCGTTCTTCGGTCATCATCCGGTTTTCTTTTCCGTGATGATTAGCGCAGGCAAATTCGCCTGTTTGATCAATTCACTCACCTTGGGCAAATCTTCGTTCTTGAGCTGCGCCCATTTCTTTAACTGTTCGTCGAGCTGGCTGCTCAACATTTGAAATACATCGAGCTGCGGCTTGGTCGGCTCACCATCGCCGGTCTCGATCGTATGGCTAAACGTGTCGAAGCGCTCGTTCAACATGTTTGGGAAGGCGAGATTCGCTTCCGAGCCTTTCATGTTCACCTGGATGAGCTTCTGCTCGACCTCGGACATTTTGCGATCGAGATCGTCTGCCGCTGCGAGCGCGGGTTTCAAACGCTGATCGTCGCCGAAACGCTTGTGTAGGGTTTGAATTTGCGTTCTGAGATCGCGAATTTCATTGACGGCTTGATGCAGTTGCGAAATCCGATCGTTCACCTGCGTCGCTAAGGTGAATTGTTTTTGCAGTCCGGTTTCATCTCCTTTTGTTCGCGGGTCGATCACTAAACGCAGCGGCGCAGTCTGCGATTTGCCGCCAACGGTCAGTTTCACCTGATAGTCGCCCGGCAACGCCAGCGGGCCCTTGGGTCCGGTGCTCGAATAGAATGCGCCTGGGATTTGAATCGGATCATCGTAACGCAGATCCCATGCGAAGCGGTTCATCCCTTCATTGGCTGGAATTGTCTTCACGCGCTCGACGCGATCCGGCCACTCAGGTGGTTGCTCGCCTTCTTTTTTCTCTTTGCTGGAAAGATGCCTGAGTACTTTGCCGGAACTGTCGAGGATATCGAGCGAGACCTCCTCTTTTCGCACGGTCTTGAAATAGTAATCGATGATTGCCCCAGACGGCGGGTTGTCGCCCACTGGCTGGCGTTTGTCGAATTCCTCCGGGTAATGCAGACGGAATGCGGTCTGCGGCTGATAAAGAATGATGTCTGCCGTGCCGGATTGCGTGTTGAGTTGACGGAGCGGCGTCAAATCGTCCAGGACCCAGAACGAGCGACCATGTGTCGCAACGACAAGGTCGTCGTCTTTTACAACGAGATCATGGATCGGTGTTACCGGCAGATTCAACTGCAATGGTTGCCAACGGGCGCCGTCATCGAACGAAACAAAAACGCCAAGCTCGGTTCCGGCGTAAAGCAAACCTTTGCGCTTGGGATCTTCACGCACGGCGTGTACGTATGCGCCTTCGGGTATTCCATTTGTAATTGCGCTCCAGTTTTTTCCCAAGTCTGTTGTTTTGAAAATGTACGGCTTGAAGTCGTCGAGTTTATGTCGGTCCACGGCGACGTAAGCGGTGTTGCCGTCATGCGGGGAAGGCTCGATCAGATCAATAGTGCTCCACTCGGGCATTTTCGGTGTGACTTTTGACCAATGCTGCCCGTCATCCGTCGTGACGTGGACGAGCCCATCATCTGTGCCTGCCCAGATGGTTCCTTTTGTTACTGGGGATTCAGCCAGCGCAAAGACTGTGTCGTAGTATTCGACCGAAGTGATGTCGTTCGTCAGCGGACCGCCGCTTGGCTGCTGTTTCGATTTGTCGTTGCGCGTGAGATCACCGCTGATTTGCGTCCAGTGTTGTCCGTGATCGGTGGATTTGAAAACGCACTCCGCCGCGGTGTAGAGCACATCCGGATTGTGCGGCGAAAGCATCAGCGGCGTGACCCATTGGAACCGGTGGACAAGATCGACAGCGCCGTGTCCCGAATTATCCAGAGGAACGGGACTGACGTCCTGTACGTCCTCCTTATTTTTGTCATAGCGACTGATGTAGCCTTCACTGTTTGAATAAATGACGTGCCAATCCCGTGGGTCGGGCACGACGAAACCGCACTCGCCGCCACCTGCTTCGAACCAATTCTGCCGCCCGATCACGCCGGAATCCGTGCGACTGGCGATACCGACATTCGAGTTGTCCTGTTGCGCGCCGTAAATGTGGTAGGGAAACGCGTTGTCCACAGCAACGTGATAAAACTGTGCAGTCGGTTGGTTGTTTTGGGTCGTCCAATTTTTGCCGCCGTCAGTTGAGATACTGGCGCCACCGTCACTGACATTTGCGATACGGTTTGGGTTTGTCGGATCGATCCACAGCCCGTGATGATCGCCGTGACGCGCGGGCATGAGATTGAACGTCTTTCCGCCATCTACTGATTTAAAAAGGCCCGTATTTAAGAGATAAACCGTGTCGGCAGATTTCGGGTCGGCGTAAACTTTGCTGAAGTACCACGCGCGTTGACGAAAGCGTCCGTCGTCATTCACGCGCGTCCAATGTTGCCCTGCATCGTCGGAGCGGTAGAGACCGCCTTCCTTGGCCTCGATAATTGCATAGACGCGATTGGAATCGGCTCCCGAAACCGCGATGCCGATCTTGCCCAGGATTCCGTCAGGAAGACCGTTACCCTCGAGCCGCTTCCATGTGACGCCATTATCTTCTGATCGGTACAAGCCGCTGCCGGGACCGCCGCTGGAGAAAAACCATGGCTGCCGGCGCGCTTGCCAGAGCGATGCGAATACGATGTTCGGATTATGCGGATCAAAGACAATGTCGATGCCGCCAGTGTTTTCATCCTTCGACAGAACTTTGGTCCACGTTTTCCCGCCATCAGTGGTACGAAAAATTCCGCGTTCCTGGTTTGGACTAAACGCATGTCCCAACGCCGCTACGAGAACCACGTTCTCGTTTCTCGGATCAACAATTAGCGCACCGATCTGCCGCGTATCATTCAAGCCGACGTTTTCCCACGTTTTGCCGCCGTCAATCGATTTGAAAGCTCCAGCGCCGTACGTGGTATTACCGCGAATCGCTGCTTCACCCGTGCCGGCATAAATCACATTGTGATCGGACGGCGCGACTGCGATCGCCCCAATCGAAGAAATCGGTTGTTTGTCGAAAAGCGGAATCCAGTTTGCGCCGCCATCGGTCGTCTTCCAGACTCCGCCCGCGACTGCTCCAAAGTAGTACGTGTCCGGCTCGCCGACGACCCCTTCGATCGCCAGCGCGCGTCCGCCGCGAAACGGACCGATTTGTCTCCAACGCATTCCATTAAACAATTTTTCGTCGATGCCAGCGGCCAGCGACGGAGTAGGGGATGGAGCGGATTGAAGAGATGCTGCGAAAAGCAATACGAAAACTATTTGAACGAACTGAAGACAACGATAACCCGGTGAAATCATCCGCCTAAGGTGTAAAGCTCTGCGCTACGTTCAACTGGATTTGCGCTGGTACGGTCGGCGCGCTGCGCCGACCGGACGCCGCCGCGCGGCGTCCCTACCTAAGCGTTGATCGCGGCCATGTCGGGCGCGCGAGCTTCAACTGCGGTTTCACCTGATGCTCCTCCACCAAAGTGGCGTGCCGCGTAATAGGAGCCAATCACCAGCACTGCTGCAATGACCTGCGCAACGAGTGTTTCGACTGTCGGGAATACAGCAAACCAGAGGCCCATCCAAGGCGGAATGTAAGGCTTCAACGAATCGATAGGCGTCGTGGAAATCCAATGTGCCAGCTGCATTTCCTGCGCTTGCTCGCCTACCATGACGAGCAACACAACTCCGAGAAGAATCCCGGTGGTGATCAACATTTTGCGATACGGCAGACGCTGTTGGAGAACAAAGGTCAGAACGGCCACGATCCCTGTCAGCATCATTCCCAGTAGCGCTCCTTTCAGCACCACCGCGCCGCCCAGCCTCAGATGATAGCTTTGCAAAAAAAGGACGACTTCAAATCCTTCGCGATACAGGGAAGTAAATCCGAGCAGGACCAATCCGAACCAGAGACGCGACCGCGAAATCTCAGCGGCGCGGGCATTTTCCAGTAACGTTTTGCGCCGGCGATTATGCGCGCGAATCCAGCCGCCCCAATAAATCTTATGGAAAAACCAGTTCATGATCACCAGCAGAACAATCACAGCAAGCAGCCCTGTTGCCGCTTGGAGATCGAGCGCCGACATGTTGTCGCTAAGCGAGCCGACAATTCGCACCGCGATACACCACGTGATTAAGGTCGCTACAAACGCCAAACCCGCGCCGAAAGCGACCGGCCGTCGGTGCGTCCGCTTCGGGCCAGTCATGCTGGCGGTAATAGCGGCCAAGACAAGTATGCACTCCAATCCTTCGCGAAACACCAGAACACCGATATCGAGGAACGCGACGGTCGGGCTTGTATTGGGACGCGTTGGATCCGGCGCGCCTTGTGCACTGACTCCCTGCCAGACGAGCATCGCAATCACAAAAAGCGCGGCCGCGACAACGCCGATGCGCAAAGCAGGCTTCATGTTAAGTTTTAGACCTTATCATAGAGACAAGGCGCCTGCTGGCGATGGATTGCTTTTTTTTAGCGACTGTTTGCTGGCGAAAACTGAACGCCGATTCGTCAAATAGCCGGGAATTGCCGGTCCTGTGATCGTCCACTAGCATCTCGGCTAGAATGCCCAAATACGTTCTGGGTCATCATTTGAGAGGCGAGGGGAAGCGCCTGGCGTTGATGTCAGAACTGCTCGATCCGATGCATCGTCGGTATATCGAGTCGCTTGATGTCGTCAAACCGGGTGCGCAGACGCTCGAAGTTGGGTGTGGCAACGGATCGATTTCAGCATGGCTCGCCGAACGCGTGAGTCCCAATGGAAAAGCAGTGGCGTTCGACCTCGATGTGTCGCTAATCGAAGTGCGCGCGCCGAATCTCGAGTTGCGCCAGGGCGACATCCTTGCCGGTCCGGTGGAGCGCGGAGCATTCGACCTGGTAACTGCGCGCGCTGTGCTTCACCATGTCAATAATGTAGAAGCGGCAATCAGGAATTTGGTCGCAAGCGTCAGACCTGGCGGCGCGCTTTTGCTCATTGAGCCTGATTTTCTTCCTGTCAGTGTCGCCGAGCCGCCCGAGGTGCGAGCATTCTGGGACGGCTGGCTCGCGTGGTCGCGTGAACGTGGGATCGATTATTATGTCGGGCGCACTCTGGCGCCACGACTCGCAGCGCTAGGTTTAACGCAAATAAGTGGCACTGCGGAAACGGCCATCTACAACGGCGGCTCGCCGTGGGCCGAGTACTGGATACAGACAATCACCGAGCTACGTGATGACTTGATCGATTCCCGTAAGCTGGACAACCCGTTGGTCGATAAATTTCTTGAGCATTGCGCCGATCCAAGTTGGTGGACTCAGACGATTGCCTTTACCACGGTGCACAGCCGCGCGCCCGCCGTCTGAGTAAAGTGCGCGCAGATCGCAGGCAGGTTGTGATTTTGCGTCAATCGAGTAACTTCGGCGGTGCAACGTTTCCGCGGGTTTACGTTAATCGAGATTGCCCTGTCCATTTTCATCCTGATGCTACTGTTGATGCTGGCGGTGCCTAGCTTGACTGGAGTGAGCGCAAGCAGGCGACTGAAGCAGTCTCTGGATGGATTTAACAACCTTGTGCGCCTGGCACAGCAGCGAAGCGTGACTGAGCGTCGTCCTTACTTGATTGCTTGGGGCAGAAACTCCGTCTATCTACGTCCGGAAGTCTTCGCGGAAGACGAGGAGGTCAAAGCAACGGCGGAATTTCGCTTCAGTAAAGGAACAACGCTGAGACTCTCCTTGCCAGCCGCGTTGGCAGACGACCACCCTTGGGAATGGATATTCTGGCCGTCGGGAAACTGCGAACCCGCGACCGTTCAATTCAGAGGCCCGCCTGGTATTTGGACGGCGAATTACTCGCCCCTGACCACGCTGCCCGACGTCATTCAGTATGCGGCAAGGTGACCGACAGTGGAGTAATGGAGTAATGGAGAAGTGGAGTAATGGGATTTTCAACGCTCCAGCACTCCAAGACTCTAACACTCCAGTAATGCGCGTTACGAAAGATCGGCTTCGCATAACGTCCAAGGCCGCTTTTGCCCTCTACGAGGTTCTTCTCGGGGTGGCGGTCTTTGCCATTGGCGTCATCGCGCTTGGCCGCGCGGTCGAGAATTGTCTCAATGCCAGCACGATCAGCGCGGAAGAAAAAGCTGTGCGGCAGATTTTATCGGATCGAATGGCGGTGATTCAGGCTGCGCCGGGTGTGCCCGAAGCAGAAAAAGAATTCAGGATCAAAAGCAATTATGGCGTTGTAAGACTTGTCCAGAAAAGCGGACCCACTGAATTGGTCGAACCGGATCACACGGTCCTCAGCGGAATCAATCTTGTGATTTTGACTGTTTACTGGCAGCACGCCGGTATCCCGCAATCGAAGCAGATTCAATTTTATGTTTATCGCTCGGCATAAAGCGAGCAATCGGCGCGGCTTCACATTGCTGGAGGTCATGCTGGCTGTGGCAATCCTTGGAATGATGTCGCTGGCGATTTTTCGCTTCGTGCAAGCGAATTTGACTGCGCTTTCTTTGTCATCGGAAACAGTCGCCGCGGATGCGCAGTATGACGGATTGCGTGATTTGCTCACGGCGCATTGGCAAAGCTTGAGTCCAACTCGAGCGGCGATGATAGGAGAAGTGTTCAAGTTAAGCGACCGCGAACGCGATGAGATAAAGTGGAATTGTAGCGCAGGACCGGGAATGCTCACCCGATACGCGCCTACCGACTTCACCGTTACGCTGCGGCTGGAACCGGAAAAAAAAGGCGACTACCTGGATCTTGGTTTATCGCGAAAACCGCAGAAGGCTTCAGATCTTGGTGAAGTAAATGAGAGCTGGGTGCCCTTGATTAAAAACGTGACCAGCCTTCAAATCAGTTATTTCGACTCGAACACGAACACATGGCTGCCGAAATGGCCAGGTGGCGGCCGGTTACCGTGGCTCGTCAAAATTGAAGTGGGACGGCCCGATTCAGCGGTTCCATGGGAAACGGTTATTCCGCTGAGACGAACACCGTATTGAGCAAGGTCGATCCGATGAAGAGACGTTCTGAAACTTCAAAATCAGACGCCGGAGCTGCGTTGCTCCTGGCACTCTGGGCGCTACTCTTGCTCAGCGCGATGGTGATCGGATGGGCGCTCACGATCAATTCAGGTCTGATAGTGTCGAGCAACGCGAATCACGTTCTGCAAGCTGAAGCAATGGCGTCTTCGGGAGCCGAGGTGGCTTTAACTCGAGAAGTCTCGCCGAGCTCTCCAAACTTGCACAGAAAAATGGGCAACGAAAGTTACGACGTTCGGATGACAGGCGAGTGTGGCCGCCTGAATTTGAATTTCCTCGCGCAGGGCGAGGATCCCAGGAAACTCGCAATTTTGCGGCGCTATCTTGATCTAAAAGGCGTAGAGCTAAATGACCAGGATACGATGATAGATTCGTTGCTCGATTGGGTGTCGCAAAATCAGGGCCTGCATCACATGAACGCGCCAGAGGACAGCGACGACTATCATCCGCCCCACGCGCCTTTGAATTCCGTGGATGAGCTCAAAAAAGTTTTTGGCTGGGCTGACTTTACTTCCAAGCCCAACTGGGACCAAGATTTCACCGTCGTCGCCAACTGTGGGGCCATCGACATCGCCTGGGCTTCGCGTGATGTCTTACGGGCTTTGGGCATAGGCGACGATTTCGTCGACCGGTTCTTGCAACTGCGGCAGGGGCCGGACGGAATTGATGGCACAGAAGATGACTTTCAATTCAACACAACTGCTGGAACGACGGTGCCGCCTGAAATCCAAGGCGCGTTAGGTTTAAATCCGCAGCAATTTCAGCAGATTCAGCCATTCGTGCAATTTAAAGGTCCTGTGTTGCGCATCGTCAGCGTAGGCAAGTCAGGTGACATTACGCGATCGGTGGAAATGGTTGTGCTAAAGCAAACGCTGCCCGGTGGGCCAGCAGTTGGCGCAGCCCCCCTTGCCATCGGTCGGCCTCAGGTATTCAGTTGGAAGGAGCTTTAGTATCGACCCCCGGACTCCATCCATTTTTATACTTCCAACCGCGCACGGATGGAATTTCCTCCGCTCGGCCGCGTCGGCATCGGTTCCTGCCCGCACTGCTGGCAAAGGCGGGCGCGAAGCTGCTGCGGGCAGCGCTAAGCAAAATGGTTCGTGGAACGTGCGCAAACTGGAAACGCTGGCGGAAGCAGTGCCGCTACTTGATGCCACTGACGAATTTGTTCTTGGCCTTCCTGTTTCGGCTGTGCTAGCGCAGCGATTTCGTCTCCCCAGCGTTGATCCGGCGGAATTTGCAGAAATGATCCGAATCCAAATCGAAAAGCTGCTGCCGTTTTCCGCCGATGAAGTGACCACCGATTTTGAACTGATCGAGCAAAGCGACACCGAGAGCGTAGTTTCAACCGTCGCGATTAGAAACGAGCGACTTGCCGAGATCGCTTCGCCGCTATTGGAGCGCGGTTACATCCCGCGCCAAATCACGGTATATGCTGCACAGCGCGCGACGACCCATGCTCCGAGTGGCAATGCTGTTTTAATTTATCCGGAAGGCGAGACGTTGGTTTATGCCGTGACGGAGAACGGGAAGCTCAGCCTTGCCAGAGTTTTTGAAGGCGGCAATGGCGATCAGTTGCAAATCGAATTGCCACAGTTGCGACTGAGCGCCGAACTGCAGGGAATCGATGCCGGATCGCCGAATGTGTTGCTGGACGAGACTTGTTATGGAATGCGCGATTCAGTTGAGGGAATTTTGTCCAGCCCGACTGAGATTGTTGGGATAGAGCTGCCGCCCGCGCCAGTCAAACTGAACCTTCTCCCGGAAAGCTGGCGACGACGCCGTTTGCAACTGACAAGGCAAGCAGAATGGCGAAAAAGGCTGGTTTGGATCGGTGGAGGTTACGCGGGGCTTCTCTTACTCTTGTTCGCGTACCTGGGTATCTTGCGCTTTGAAATAGGCCTTTTTGACCGACGTATAGCGCACGACGCCCCGGGGACTGAGTTCGTACGCGCCACAGACGCAAGATGGAAAGGGCTCGCACCGGCGATTGACGCGCACTATTATCCCGTCGAATTCTTGCTGCATCTTTTTGAAAGTCTGCCATCTGCGGACGTGCGCATCACAGGTTACAACCAGTCGGCTCGACAGATTTCCGTCGATGGAGAAGCGAACACGGCTGCTCTCGCTTACCAATTCATTGAGAAGGTAAAGAAGAATCCAGATTTGCGAGCGTTTCAATTCGACATGGCTGCGCCTCGCATTTTGCCCAACGACCATGCGCAGTTTCGATTGGAGGGAAGAGCAAAATGATGCCGGCGTGGTACCAACGAATGAATCCCCGCGAGCGTGTGCTCTCGTGGGTAGTTGTTGGAACGGTCTTCGTGTTGCTCAATCTGTGGATTATCAGTTGGATTTTCGGTGCGCTTGGCGCTGCGCAGAAAGAAGTGGCGACGCGTCGAGCCAAGTTGACCGAGCAAGCTCTTTACATGAAAGAACGGGATCTCTGGACGAAACGAGACGAATGGATCGGGAAGCATCAACCAGCCCTCAACAATCCTGCCGAAGCCTCAGCGCTGCTTGATCAGTTAAAAGAAGTCGCCGGCAAATATGATATTCAGATCGAGAATCCTGTAATTGGATCGGGGGAGAGCACGCCTTATCATCAAACCGTTTTTGCTTCGATTGAAACTAAAAGTCCCTGGCCGCCGCTCGTACATTTTCTTTATGACTTGCAACGACCGGATGCGTTCATCGTGTTCGAAAATGTTAATTTGGCCATCGACGGCAGCGACCCGACAATGATGCGCGGCAAATTTAAAGTCGCCCGATGGTTTGCACCGGCGCAGAAAACCAAGTAATGATACGCCAATGTCGATGATTGCTCGTATGAAATATTCCATCACGTTCGCAGCCGTCGTTCTTCTTCTCGGGGCGATCCGCAGTCAAGCCGAGGAGGTTCTTCCGCCACATTTTAATTTCGAGCGCTACACAAAGATGGTGGATCATTCGCCGTTCGCAGTCGCAACGTCAGTCGCGGCTCCGGCGGCGACACCTGATTTTGCGAAGGACCTTTACATTGCCAACGCCGCGCGTTCGCCCGACGGCGACATGGTGACCCTGGCTTCCACTTCCGACCACAACTTTAAGAAATATCTTACGACCAGGGAGCCAGTAGATGGCTACGGCATCGCCAACATCGAATGGTCGGACAAAGTGGGAGCGACGAAGGTAACGATTAGCAAGGACGGAAACTTTGCGACTATCACATTTAATCAGGCGCTATTGTCGCAGGGCGCGCAAAATGCAGGGGGTCCTGCAAGAGCATTCGCGCCGCCGGCGCTGCAGGCTCCTAATCCCGTCAACCCTATATCGAAATTACCACCTGGTGCGCCGCCAGAATTGCAGCAGTTGATTCCGACTGGCAAAGACGTGCCTCGGCCCCATTCGCGTGGGATGATTCAGCGCAACCCAAGAACGTCAAACGCGCCATCCCAGAGAGCAGCACCGGCACCGGCACCGCCTGCGAAAAATTAGAGGCGAAGGATTAGCGCTCAGCGGCTAACCGCCTCCCCAATCGTCGTCCGCTGTGTCGGCTTGTCGATCGGGGCCGGCCGAAAATAGATCATAGCCGCCGGCGTTTTTCTGACCAGGATTGCGATAAATGTAATTGCTACCCCAGGGGTCTTTTGGCATTTCCTTGAACAACTGATACCAGCGAGTGGGTCGCGGGTCGCCCGCCGGCTGCGCTACCAATGCCTGCAAACCCTGGTCCGTCGTAGGATAAAATCCGTTCATGCTTTCATACAGTTGTAGCTGTGTCTTGATAGCCTGAATGTCAGCTTGAACGCGCATGCTCTTGGCGATTGCAGTGGTATTGCCAAGTTTTGAAATCGCTACTCCCAGTATGATCACAATGATGCTCACCACGAGCATGATCTCCAGTAGCGTGAAGCCCTGCTGTTTTCTTTTCGTTCTCATTTAAATCCGGAGTAACACTCTGTCCCGTGAGCGATTATACTACGCTGGCTTGCAGGGAATTGCTAGTGCCCTGCGCGCAGAAGATAATCCGACTTGTCCCAAATATATTTTAGTTGAATCTGCGTCGCGCGGATTGCCGAAGATTGGCTGCCAACTCCATTGGCGACAGCCAGGTCATTCTGTCCGACTTTCAGGATCGTGGGCGGCACAATTTTCTGAGCTCGCAGCCATCCGGTATAATGGAAATGCATTTGAGGCGTAAGCGATTCCACTTCGCCGCGGTAAGCAGGGTCAGCCAAATCCGGCAGCGTCAGTGAAACCGGGCCAATGTCCTGGCCATTAACGAAAATTTCCGGCGGAGCATCAATGGTGGGATTGCCGATTTCGAAAGTAAGCAGCGCTGTCAGCGGTTGCGCTTCAATTGGAAATTGAAACACGGCATTTCGCTGAGCTCCTTCATCAATTCGGATCGGGTCAGCGGCGAGAGTTGCGGTAACGGTTCCAAAGTTCTCCATGTCTTCAGGCGGGGCGTGCAGCGCCGGTACCGACGAGAACGGCTCGGGTATCACGTCGCGATGTTCTGCGTTCACCGGATGCACCACTTCACTACTCGTCATCCAATCGAGATAGGCTGCGCGGATCGTTTTTCCATCTCCTGGAACCTCGATATCGATAGCGGAGGCGCCTGTCATCGGAATCAGGACGGAATCTGAACTGGGCAGATTCATTCCAACGCCAAGCGTACCCGAGTGCAAAACGTGCGTCCCAGATTCATCCCACGCCACCAACTCGGGTTGCTGATTCACTTTGTCGTCGAAGAACAAGCGGAAAAAGAGTACGTGATACTCGGGCCCTGGTTGCGCCACGCGGATGCGAAAGATGCTCTTGGACGGGCCTCCGGTCTCAGTTGTCTCCGCCGGCAAAAGCGTGAGCGCTTCGACCCATGCTGGCGCATTTTGAGCTTTCGAATTTCGAGGCGCAGTTTGACGGAGATCGAGCCAGGCGCTTTCGGGAATCGGCTGCGCAATCATTTCAGCCAGTGAGGGCAATGCGTCGGTCAAAGCCTCCTGCGCGCATACGCGGCAAGCCGCGGCGAGGAAAATCGCAAGAGTAACGCGAACTAACATTGGGCTGCGGAGATTATTCGCGCAAAACGTGCTTTGCAAGTTTTCAGTTTTAATGCGCTCTGAATTGCAAGCTGTGTGTCATCTCAAACACAGCCGATAGAATACTGAACACAATCAGACCAACCACAACCGCGATTACCACGATGATGATCGGCGGAATCAATTGTGAGATTACGCCCACGCTGCGGTCCAATTCGCGCTCATAAACGTCGGCAATGGCTTGCATTGTCTCGGCGAAATGTCCTGTCTGTTCTCCGACCGCCATCATATCGGTAAACAGATCTGGAAACATTTTTTGCTCCTGCAAAGCAGCAGACAGCGTTGCGCCGTCGATCACTGCTTTGCGTACCTCGCCAAGTTTAACTTCGAGAAAACGGTTGCCGGCGATTTCCGTGACAAGGTCAAGTGAACGAAGAAGAGGAACGCCATTTTCCATCAACGTCCCCAGTGTGCGCGCAAACTGCGCGTAGTAGCGGTGTCGAATGACTCGTCCATAGCCAGGGATCAACAGCCGAAAGCGATCCCATCCAACCCGTCCTTCCTCACTCCGGACAAGGGCGCGGAAAGCAACGATTAAACCCACCGCGGCCAGCACGCCGACCCACCAATAGCTCGTAATCGCATGATGAATTTGAAGCAGGATCCGCGTAGGCAATGGAAGCGCTCCGCCGGTTTGCGCCATGAACCCGCTCAACTGGGGTACCATGAACGTGATAAAAATTGTAACGAGAACGGCGCCAGCGAGGGCGAGAAATGCCGGATAAATCAAAGCTTGCTGCACCCGATCCCGCAGGTCCTTTGCCTGCATCAAATGCTTGACCAGGCGAAGGAGAATTTGCGGCATCGCGCCGCTTGCTTCGCCCGCGGCCACCAAATTGACATACAGCGGCTGGAAAATCCGCGGCATCTCGCTCAAAGCCTGTGAAAAACTGCGACCATCGACCAGGGACTGATGCAGCGAATGCGTCATTTGCTGAACGCGCGGCTGTTTTAAGCGTTTTTCTAAAATCGACAACGCTTCGTCCAGCGTCATCCCCGCTTTCAGCAAATGAGCAAGTTGCTCGGTAAAAATGAGCAACTGAGCATGCGGGATTTTTAGATTTTGCGTGGGAGTTTCCAGTGCCCCCCCAGCAGGTGGGCGTACCACTTTTGGCCCTTTTGGTTCCGCGCCCAACAATTCGATCCGCACGGGAATGCAGCGTTGTAATTCAATTTGTTGAATTGCAACGGCTCGATCTGCGCAGTCGAGGACGCCTTCAACCAGCTCGCCCTGTGCGTTGCGAGCACGATAGCTAAACTGTGGCATTGTCGTGGAAAATTATCCCGAAACGCGAAATCGCAAAGTTGAAAGTGGCTTCGCCAACTATTCACTTGGCTGCTCGGCCGCTCTTAGCGATCGGGACTAGGAAAAAATTGTACTTGTCATCCTGGCTGATTTTGATAAAAGCGCCGTCCATGAGATGTGCAGCAGCAGCGATCCTAGTCGTTTCCCTTGCGTTTGCTTCGCAAGCATCCGCAGTATTACGACCGCTTTTTCCGGCGAAAACGGCACCACCGTTTGCCGGGGAGGCGATCGTCATAGGAAACGGTTCGATCGCACATCCCGCGAAACAAGTGCCTGCTACAGTGGCGCGATAACCACTGTATCAGCCACGAGACGCAGGCGGTTTCGCCTGCGTGACGGGAGCTTTCTCACTCTGCTCACGGGTTTCGTTGCTCCGATACAGCCAGTGTAATGCGTTGCCGCTGCGCGTTAACAGCCGAGTGACTGATTTTTCTTTCGACAAAAATTCCGCTTGTCGTTCCTGTCTTTCGGGGAGGTGCGCACTTGCGATTAAACAGGCGGGGGCGGGAATCGAACCCGCGAATAGCGGTTTTGCAGACCGCGACCTTACCACTTGGCTACCCCGCCGTTTCTGCGAGAGCGGACAATATCGTTGGAGCGGCGCTTGTATCAAGCGCCGACCGTAGGCACATAGATGTTCGCCGCGGCGAACGCCTCTACGACTCTGCCGCGTCAACGCTTTAACGCTTCAACGAATCCGATTATCGTGACGGCGTGACGAAGTCATCGCAATTTCTTGCGCGCGCGCGCAAACGGATTCCCGGCGGAGTGAATTCGCCCGTGCGCGCGTTTCGTAACGTTGGTGGCGAACCGTTCTTTATCGCGCGTGCAGAAGGCGCGAAAATTTGGGATCTCGATGGAAATGAATATCTCGATTACCTCGGAAGCTGGGGGCCGGCGATTCTCGGGCATGCGCCAAAAGTGGTCGTGGACGCGGTGCGCGACGCTGCCGCGCGCGGGTTGAGCTTTGGAATTCCGAATCCGCTCGAAGTGGAAATGGCGGAACTGATCTGCGAGTGGATGCCGTCGATCGAGAAAGTGCGGATGGTGAATAGCGGCACGGAAGCGACTATGTCGTGCATTCGGCTCGCGCGCGCGTTCACGCGACGCGACAAGATCGTCAAGTTCGACGGGTGCTACCACGGACATGTCGATGCCTTGCTGGTAAAAACCGGCAGCGGCGCGCTCACGCATGGGCAGCCGAGCAGCGCCGGTGTGCCGCAAGTATTTGTCGATCTCACAATTTCGTTGCCTTTCAATAACGCCGAAGTGGTGAGAAAAGCGTTTCGGGAAAACAACAGTGAAATCGCAGCTGTAATTGTCGAGCCGATTCCGGCGAACGCCGGACTCTACTTTCCAGAAGAAAATTTCCTCCCTGTTTTGCGCGAGGAATGCGAACGAAACGGTGCGCTTCTGATTTTTGACGAAGTGATCACAGGGTTCCGTGTGGCGCGCGGTGGCGCGCAAGAAGTTTTCGGAATCAAACCTGATTTGAGTGCATTGGGCAAAATAATCGGTGGCGGGTTACCGGTTGGCGCGTTTGGCGGGCGCGCCGAAATCATGGATCAGCTTTCACCAAATGGTCCCGTTTATCAGGCCGGTACGTTGTCCGGCAATCCACTTGCGATGGCTGCCGGACTGGCACAACTGCGGGAGCTCGATCGGATCAACGGCTGGAAATTGCTAGAAGAACTGGGTGCGCAATACGGAAAGCTCGCCCGCGACGCGATCAACAATTCAAATATCGACATCACGTTTCACCGGCTCGGCTCGATGTTTTGTGTGTTCTTTGCCGCTGGTCCGATCGTTGATCTAGCGAGTGCGCAGCGAAGTGATTTGAAAATGTTCGCCAAGTTTTTCCACGGATGTCTGAAGCGCGGCGTTTATTTCGCGCCGTCGCAATTTGAGACTGGATTTATTTCTACGACGCACACGCCCCAAGACATCGCACGTACAGCGGCTGTCATCCGCGAAGCGCTGGTAGATTTGTAGGGTGATTCTGTGAAACGCCACGGGAATGGCGTCAGACGCCCTGCAAAACATGATCACCGTTCGGCCAATTTGCGTCGGCAAAGCGAATAGACTAGGACATGCCGCTGTGAGCAGCAATTCGCGAATTCGGCCTGCCGCGAAATTTTTTTTCGAGGGCGACATAAAGTTTTTTGTTAAAGGTGTGACGTACGGCCCTTTCAAGCCGGATGCCGACGGAAACTATGTGGGCCGCCCTGATCAAGTCGACATCGATCTGGCGCTGATGCGTCAGGCCGGGCTGAATCTGGTGCGCGTTTACCATTCGCCGCCCCGCTGGTTTCTGGATCGTTGTGCTGCTGCAGGCATGCGCGTGCTGGTGACGCTTCCCTGGGAAAAACACATCGAATTCCTGCGTGAAAAATCGACTCGCAAACAAATTACCGAAACCGTCCGCGCTGCCGTAAGCACACACGCAGGGCATCCAGCAATCTTCGGTTACCTGGTTGGCAACGAAGTGTCCAGCACGATGGCGCGCTGGCTCGGTGCACGGCGCGTGATTGAGTTTGTAGAGAAATTAATTCGCATCGGGCGCGGCATCGATCCTGATGCTCTGTTCTCCTATGCCACCTATCCGCCGACCGAATATCTGTTGCCGCAGAATGCCGACTTTTGCTGTTTCAATGTTTACCTCCACAATCAGCGGGATTTCGAGGGCTATCTGCTGCGACTGCAAAATCTCTCTGGCGAGCAGCCGCTCATTCTTGGTGAATTCGGCATGGACACGATCCGGCATTCGCAGGATGAGCAGGCGGAAATGCTCGGCTGGCATATCGACAGTGTTGTAAAATGCGGCCTTGCAGGGACCGTTTTTTTTACCTGGACCGACGAATGGTTTACCGGTGGCGAGGAAATCACAGATTGGGCGTTTGGGATCGTCACGCGCGAGCGCAAACCGAAGAAAGCGTTCTACACGCTTGAGGAAAAACTGGCGCGAAGGGATTCAATCGTCCCGCATCTGCCGTTGCCGCGGACGCCGTTCGTCTCGGTGATTGTGTGTTCGTACAATGGGGCTCGCACCCTTGCGGCGTGCCTTGAGTCGTTGGGTAAACTGAACTATCCCGAGTATGAAGTCATTCTTGTCGATGACGGTTCGACCGATGACACAGCCTACGTTACAGCGCAGTTCCCACAGGTGCGCTACATTCATCAGAACAATCACGGACTAAGTCACGCTCGTAACACGGGGGCCATTGCTGCCAAAGGCGAAGTGCTTGCCTATACGGATTCTGACTGCATGGCAGATGCCGATTGGCTCTATTATCTCATCGGCACGCTTGTAAGCGGCGATTACGCCGGAGTCGGCGGACCGAACATTACGCCACCCGCGCAAGATTGGATTCAAGCGTGCGTCGCAGCGGCGCCCGGCGGACCGAGTCATGTCTTGCTTACTGATACAGTCGCCGAGCACATTCCCGGCTGTAACATGGCGTTTTATCGCTGGGCATTCGAAAGCATGGGCGGCTTCGATCCCGAATATCGCAAGGCGGGGGACGACGTCGATTTCTGCTGGCGCATCCAGCAGGCAGGCTGGGTCATTGCTTTCAGTCCAGCCGCAATTGTCTGGCATTATCGACGTTTTACACTTCGCGCTTTTCTAAAACAGCAGGATGGGTACGGGGAAGCCGAGTCGCTGCTTCGCTTCAAGCATTTGATCTTTTTCGGGCCAACCGGCACGGCGAAATGGCGTGGCCAAATTTATGGCGCGACGCGGTTCAGCTGGTTCGTTAATCGCCCGGTGATTTATCACGGGATTTTCGGTGAAGGATTTTTCCAATCGATTTATCCCACGCCGCAGTCGGATGTAGCCGCGTACCTGAGCAGCATTGAATGGTTTGCGCTGACGATTTTTCTTTTTGGCCTGGGCATCTTTCTGCCGGCGCTCCGAATCGTTCCGTACCTGATGGTGGGCGGCACGTTTTGCGTAGCGCTTTCCTACATGGTGCGCGCTCAGATCGAGCCGAAATTCGATACTGTGCGCGCGCGACTGCTCGTGATTATTCTGGCGTTTGCTCAGCCGCTGGTCCGCGGATTTTCTCGATATTTCACATGGCTGCGGTTCAAACGCACACCGGCCAACGTTATTCGGCGGCACGAGCATTTACCGGAGCGCGCCCGCTTTGCAAGCAATCTGAGTCGCCGCGTTTTCTGGAGCGAGCAGGGTAGGGACCGCCACTATTTCTTGGGCGAAATGTTCCAGTTGCTCGAAGAGGAGGGCTGGCGGTATTCCGCGGATAGCGGTTGGAATGAGTGGGACATTCAAATCTACGGCAACTTCTGGTGGAGCATAGTGCTGCAGACTGTCACTGAATATCACGGCGCCGGAAAATGCTTGACCCGTGTTCGGCTTCGTAACCGGCTGGTTACGACGACGATTATCTTAAATCTTATTGCATTGAGTTTCTTGATCTATCGCCAGCTTAACGTTTCGCATATTGAACTTTGGTCCATCGGTGCATACCTGATTTTTCTGTTTTTCCTGTGGACGCGGGCGCGCGCACTGAAGTCACGAGTAGCAGAGCTTGTCGATCTCGCAGCGCATCGCGCGGGTCTGCAGCGGATAACGCGCAAAGCTCGAATCGCTCCGGCAACCGCAGCGCCCGAAGTTGAGGTAGCAGTGAACGTCGCCGATCCGGCGTCGCCAAATTTGCCTGGGTAGCTGCAGCCGGAGTCGCTGACTTCGGCAGCCGCGCTCACCGATCGCGGCTGCAATCATCAGAACTGCAACCGCACCTTGCCTGAACCGCGCACGATGTGGCCAATTCGTTTGGCCTTCAATCTCGAGATCACGCGTTGTGCATTTTCCTCCGCAATAACCGCCACCATGCCGATGCCCATGTTAAACACTTGATACATCTCTCGAACGTCGATCCTTCCATTTTGCTGCAGGATTTTGAAAATGCGCGGTACGCGCCAGTTTTTCGGCTCGATTATCGCATCGCAATTCAGAGGAAGAATTCGCGGTATGTTGTCGATGAGACCGCCGCCGGTGATGTGGGCGAGACCTTTGATCGCGCCGCTGGGAATTTTTGCCAGAAGCGGCTGATAGTTTTTGTGCACGCGTAACAACTCGCCGCCGACAGTCAACTTTGAGCCGGGCAGGCGCGAAGCGACTGTGAGCTGCATTTTGTCGAACAAGATTTTTTGCGCCAGCGAGTAGCCGTTCGTGTGCAACCCATTTGATTCAAGGCCGAGAACAACGTCACCCGGTTGAATCATTTTGCCATCGATGATCTTGCTGCGCTCCACGACGCCGACGATGCAACCCGCGAGATCGTATTCGCCCTCGCGATACATCCCGGGCAGTTGCGCCGTTTCACCTCCGAGTAACGCGCAGCCCGCGGATCGGCAAGCGCGAGAAAGGCCACGAAGTAGTTGTTGAAACACGCGGGGCTCGAGTCTCTCGCAACCAATGTAATCCAGAAAGAAAACAGGGCGCGCACCCAGCACTGCAATGTCGTTTACGCAGTGATTTACGAGATCGGCGCCCACGGTGTCGTGTTTGTCCGTGGCAAACGCCACCTTCAACTTCGTGCCGACGCCGTCAATGCTTGCGACCAACACCGGCTCGCGCATTCCGGGAAAATTCGCGCGAAACAATCCGCCGAAGCCGCCGATTTTACCGAGAACCTGCGGGCCATGCGTTTGCTTTACGAGCGATTGAATTTGTCGTTTAAGCCGGTTCCCAAGATCGATGTCTACGCCCGCAGATGCGTATGCCTTTGGTTTTTTGTCCGCAGATTTGAAACTCGCTCGTTTCCCAACTCGCTCGCTGCTACCCTTTGCAGCTTTGCCTTCTATCTCGCTACTCCCATCAGCTCGATTCACGGATTTTCGCAGATTAAGTTCAGAATCTGAATCTGTGTAAATCTGCGTAATCTGTGGATGTCGATCTTTATTTTAGATCGGCAAACAACCTCGGCTGCGCTTCCTGATCGGCGAGCGCTTTGGCGCGTTGCTCGCGTCGTTCCATGATGAACTTGTCCAATGCGGGATCGAAGGGAAGGGGATAATCACCAGTAAAACAGGCGAGGCAAAAACTGTTCAGCGGTTTTCCCGTTGCGCGTACCATCCCTTCGACATCGAGATAACCGAGACTATCGACCCCTAGATATTTGCAGATGTCTTCCATCGACATCTGATTTGCGATTAGTTTTTCAGGATCAGGAAAATCGATGCCGTAATGGCAGGCAAATCGGTGTGGAGGGCAACTCACGCGCATGTGCACCTCCTTCGCTCCGGCCTCGCGCAGGTTCACCACGCGGGCGCGCGCGGTCGTGCCGCGCACGATGGAATCGTCCACAACCACTACGCGTTTTCCGGCGACCATTTCCTTGATCAAATTTAACTTCACGCGCACATCGAAATCGCGGATCAACTGACTTGGCTGCAAGAATGTGCGGCCAATGTAGTGGTTGCGAACGAACGCGTGGGCGTAAGGAATCTTGAGTTCCTCAGCGAAACCAAGAGCAGCATAATTTCCCGAGTCCGGCACCGGCACAACGATGTCTGCTTCAACCGGAAATTTTCTCGCCAGTTCGCGTCCCATCTCCATGCGCACTTTTCCGACGTTCACGCCTCCGATCATGCTGTCGGGACGTGCGAAGTACACGTATTCAAACATACAAA
>WNFS01000569.1_pt1 | contig 26575 bp, 18 predicted proteins | sample 5400141 | NCBI WGS metagenome assembly WNFS01 (sample SAMN13153358, study PRJNA577476) | soil metagenome | isolation source: 60 cm saprolite under Madrone tree | place: USA:California | collected 2016-06-14
TCCTCAAACCATTTCACGACGTTGCGAAGCGCCTTGAAATCCTCGAGGCGCGTTCCGCAGGCGTCGCAATAAAAAACAATGATCGGCACGCCCCAGAAGCGCTGGCGGGAGACGCACCAGTCCGGGCGTTTCTCGATCATTTCGTACATGCGGTCTTCGCCCCAGGCGGGAATCCATTTGACGCCGTGGATTTCTTCGAGCGCTTCCTGGCGCAGAGATTTTTGTTTTCCGTGGGCGGCCTGGTCCATTTTGATGAACCACTGCTCTGTGGCGCGAAAAATTACGGGATTGTGGCAGCGCCAGCAGTGCGGATAGCTGTGCTTGTACTCGTGGTTGCCCAGGAGCGCACCGCGATCGCCAAGCAGTTTTACTATGATGGGATTCGCGCTGAAAACATCCTTGCCTTTGTATTCGGGCAGGCCCTCGAGATAGACGCCTTTGTCGTCGAGGGGCGCGTAAATCTCCAATCCATACTTTTGGCCGGAGTTGAAGTCGTCGGCGCCGTGGCCGGGCGCGGTGTGAACGATCCCGCTGCCCTGATCGAGAGTAACGTAATCGGCCAGAATGCCGGGCACCTGAATGGGGAGGAACGGGTGCTGAAATTTCATGCTGTCGAAATCGCGGCCCTTAAAAGTGGCGCGAACTTTGACTTCCTTGATGCCGCACTCGGATTGCAGAGCGGCTACGCGGTCAGCGGCGAGAAGCAGCGCACCCCTTTCAGTCTCGACGACGGCGTAGTCGAAATCGGGATGAAAGGCGAGCGCGCGGTTGTGAGGAATGGTCCAGGGAGTAGTGGTCCAGATAACGGCGCTTACGTCGCCTCCAATTTTCGCGGCTTCACCTTTGCCACCGCCGACAACTCCGAACTTTACCCAAATCGAAGGGCTGGAGTGATCTTCGTATTCGACTTCAGCTTCGGCAAGCGCGGTGCTGTCGTAGAGGCACCAGTAGACGGGCTTACGGCCACGGTAGACGTAGCCCTTTTCCATGAAATCGAGAAACGCGCCGGCGATGGTGGCCTCGTATTCATGGCTCATCGTGAGATAGGGATCGTTCCAGCGGCCGAAAATGCCAAGGCGCTTAAAATCTTTTTTGTGCTGTTCGACGTAGCGCAAAGCAAATTGGCGGCACAGCTTTCGAAAGTCCGCGGGCGGCACCTTCCCTTTTCCACCCAGCTCTTTTTCCACCTGTGTTTCGATGGGCAAGCCATGGCAGTCCCACCCCGGTATGTAAGGTGCATAGTGACCCGCCATGCTCTTGGTCTTGACGACCAGATCCTTGAGGATTTTGTTGAGGCCAGTGCCGAGATGAATTTCGCCGGTGGGGTATGGCGGCCCATCGTGCAAAACGAAGAGGGGCTTGCCTTTGCGTGCCTCCAGGATGCGTTCGTAGATGTTTGCTCCATGCCAGGCTTCGAGCTGCTTGGGCTCGTTTTGAGGCAGGCCCGCTTTCATCGGGAAATCGGTTTTCGGCAAGTTTAGAGTCTTCTTCAGTTCGAGTGGTTCGGCCATTAGAGCGCTTGTAGGTCCCTTCCATGCCGTCCTTGTGTACAGGTGTACGGCGGGAAACAACGCAAAGCAGTGTAAGGACGTATGTTACAATGAATGGCAGTCGGTGTCAGCCGCTTGAGACGCGCAACCTTTCCCGGCCAGCGCGAATCATATGGCTAGGTGCACACCGAACCTGGGGAACCTGCGTCTAAAGTAAAGAGGTAAACGGTGCCGGGCAAATTTATCAGTCTGCTTCCTCCTCAAATCACGAAGCCCAGGGTGTCTTCCGCGGGCCGTGAACCTGCGGTCTCGGTGCCGTCCTCGAGCGTACCGAAGTTCACCAGGCCCGAGATTCTGATTCCCGACAATTTTTGGTCAAACCTAAAGCAATTCCTGACGGAACGGCCGGTCAAAGTGCGCGAGCGCAAGGACGCCCCTTTTACACAGACCAATTTTGGCTCGGGAGTGGCGGGCAACCTGGCGGAATTCTTCCGCTCGGGCCCAGCTTCACGAGGGCGCGTGAACAGCAAGCTCGCGGTAGCGTGGGGCGCCAATTTTGGCGGATTCGGCGATCGCATCAGGGATTTCTTCTCGCCTCCGAGGCAAGCGCCGCTGCCTCCGGGAATAAAGCCGATCAAAGTGAAAGACATCTGGTCGAAGGATGAGAACTTTGGCACGAGCCAGATGCTGGCTATCGGCCTGCACATTGCGGTGATTGGGCTGCTGGTGATTCCGATTTTCACGAATGTCCTGCCTGCTTCGACGGAAGCAAAAAACAAGCAAGTAAACGTGACATCGCTGGACATTTCCCCTTATATGGCGAAGCTGCCTGCCGGCAACGACAAAGCGGGCGGCGGTGGCGGGGCGAACAACCACACGTTGACTCCGACTTCAAAGGGTAAGCTGCCCAAATTCAAATGGACGCAGTTTACGCCGCCACAGGCAAAGATTGAGAACCTGAATCCCAAGCTGGCGATGGATCCTTCGCTGCTTGGTCCGCCGGACTTAAAAGTACCGAGCCCGAATATGGCGAACTTTGGCGATCCACTGGCTAAGAGCGTCACCGATTCACTTGGAAATGGGAATGGCACGGGTATCGGCAGCGGCTCTGGCGGAGGCCTTGGTCCCGGCGAGGGCGGAGGCACTGGCGGCGGAGTGTTCCGTGCAGGCCTGAACGGCGTCGGTTCGCCGATGTGCATCTACTGCCCGCAACCCGAATATTCCGACGAAGCTCGCAAGGCCAAGTACCAGGGAACCGTGTTGCTCGACGTGACGGTTACAGCCGATGGGCGCGTGATCAGCCCGATTGTCATCAAAGGCCCCGGCCTTGGCTTGGAAGAAAAAGCGCTGGCGCAAGTGAAGAATTGGAAGATGCGCCCGGCAGTGGGTCCCAGCGGCAAGCCGGTGAATTGCCGCGTGCAGATCGAAGTTACTTTCCACCTCTACTAGCAAACTGTTTCCACGCTCAGCTGAAAATCCCAGGCTTTGCAGGGCAACCAATCCAGTGGGCTCGGCTTCTCACCACGCGTTCGCAGCCCGCCTCGTTGAGGAGTGCGGTCAAATCTGGGGCGGCCGCGGAGGCCTGCCCATGCGCGACTCCCTCGTGCGTTCCTTGCTTTCCTCGGCGAGTTCAAGTGACAACCTAATTCAGCGCATCCGCGAAAACTTTCGCGATGCACTGACTCCAGGGAAATGGAAGGTGAGTTCGGCGAATGGCGCAGCGCTCCATCTCTTGCGTTTTGACAGCTCGGCACGTACGAGCCGCGGGCAGGGCGTTTCTTTACTGACGCATGCGGCAATCATCGCGGCGCTGGCGCTGATTGCTACACATCCATTTAAGCCGGTGAGCCCCCACGAGAATGACACTACGAAAGTCCTGAAACGTCTTACGTTTCCATCGCGCTTGTTTGCGCCGAGCACGGACGGCGTCCCTGATCCGGGAAGAGGCAGCGGAGGGGGCCGAGTGCCGATTCCCACGACAACTGGAAATTTTGTGCCGCTTTCTTCCATTCAGGTCGTCCGACCATCGCTCCCACTTAAACAAGAAGAACACATGCCCGTGCCGCCAACGATATTCGATCCGGCTGCAGCACCAGTCTTGACTCCGGTTAGCAAGATCGGCTTGCCGTGGATGAGGGAGGAGACGAACTCTCCGGGGCCAGGTGATTCCAATACAGTTGGTGGCGGTCCCGGGAACACCATGGGCGATGGTCCGCGCGATGGACCTGGCGGACTAGGCGAATCGCAATCGAGATACCGAGGCGGCGTTACGCTCCCTAGCTGTGCGTACTGTCCCGATCCGCAATACACGGACGAGGCACGCGAAGCCAAACTGCAGGGGAAGGTGACGCTGCGGGTTTTGGTTGGCACCGATGGGCGCGCTTCGCAAATCCGAATCGTCCAGGGAATCGGGCTGGGACTTGATGAACGCGCCGAGCAGGCGATTCGTGGCTGGAAATTTGTTCCCGCTCATGATGGCGCGAGGCACTCAGTAGCGGCCTGGGTGACCGTCGAAGCCGTTTTCCGCTTGTTCTAGACGGGCTTTCTGCAAGGGAGTAGCATTTTCCGCTGTGCCTTACGATTTCGCCGAAAATGAGTATGAACTTCAGCCGGAGGCCTCCTCTGCTCACAGCGGCGGGCCGCCCCGCAAACGAACTGGAATTGGCGTATTGGATCCGCCGTTTCCTCCGAAGAAGCCGCCCGGTCCCATTCCCACGTTTCCCTCTTCCCTGCTGTTCCGCGTCTTCGCGGGATTGCTCCTTGCGGGTATAGCGGTCATGACTTTTTTCCTGCTATTCGCTCTCCGTTGAGAGATTGATGCTTTGGTTCTCTGATCAGGATACGAGCCGGGGAACTTCTGCCTTTTGATTTTCCATTTTCTGTTACGATTTTGACATGAGAAAAGAAGCCATCTTCACCCTTAACATTGCGTTGTCGGCCCTTTGCTTTGTGAGCGGGGCGCGGGCGCAGGGCAATTCCGGAGCGTTAGATCTCACCGCTCGCATCACGCCAACTGCGGCGCGGCCGGAGCCAGTGCGCCAATTTACGTTCTACGTCCTCACCAGGAGCTACTCGGACGTCGTCAAGGAAGTGGAAGAGAAAGACCCTATCCCACCGCGCGATCAGTTCATTGACAGCCTCAAGGTTTCTTCAGAGCTGCGCGCCTGGCTGAAAAGTCACGATACGCTGGACCTTACGGAACCGGACATCGACAAACTGCTTACTCCGGACGACATCCTCAACGTTCCTGAATTTCTTCTGGCTTACCAGCGTTCGAACGGCGGCGGCGTGACCGAAGGTCTGCCACAACCGAAGTATACGGAAATCGACAAAACGGACCATCCGGAGAAATACGAGAAACTAAAGCAGGAATACACGGTCAAGTTGAAGAAATTCGTCCGCGCCCGTCCCGAGACCATTTCCGGCGTAGAACTGGAGTTGGACGGCGTCAATCCACAACGCAAGTGGTCTGCACTGCAAAACGACCGCCGAAAACGCGTGTTGCGAGTCGCTCCAGATATGGCCCAACTGAAATTTCTTGCCGCGAAGGCGGAAACGGATCTTGAGGGACACGCCACGATCTCGGGTCTTGCTCCGGGCGACTACTGGATAAGCTCTCTCAATCTGGAAGCCAATGCCGGAGACATGCGCGTCCGGTGGGATGTTCCGGTAAAAATTGAACGTGGTAAGACCTCCCGCATCGAATTGTCAAATTTGAACTCTATCGACGCCCGCAGCGGCACTCCCTAGCGCCGTCGAGCACTGCCATGGGAACGCCCCTTCACTGGATTGCGTTCAATCTCTTTATCGTCATTGCCATCGCCCTGGACCTGCGCGTCTTCCACCGGCGGCCGCACAAGATCGGGATTCGCGAGGCGGCCCTCGCCAGCTTCGGATGGATCGCAGTTTCGGTGCTCTTTGGGTTTGGAGTGCTCTATTTCCGCGGCCCACAGCCGGGCCTTGAATTCTTTACCGGCTACCTGATCGAAAAAGCTCTCAGCGTCGACAACCTGTTTCTGTTCCTGGTGATCTTTCGCGCGTTTGCCGTGGACGAACGCCTACAGCATCGCCTCCTCGAATGGGGCGTGGTCGGCGCGCTGGTCATGCGCGGAGTGATGATCGCGCTGGGCGCGGAATTGATCGAACATTTTTCCTGGGTGATGTATGTGCTTGGAGCATTCCTCGTCTATGCCGGCGTGCGTATGCTGTTTTTTCACAAAGGGGATATTCACCCGGAGCGAAGCAGAGTGTTCCGCTTCGCCACCCGCCATCTTCGCGTTAGCCATGACTATCACGGCGAACACTTTTTCGTGCGCAACGGAGGCAAGCTGTTTGCCACGCCGCTGTTTCTCGTTGTACTCGTCGTGGAAATCACGGACGTCACGCTAGCCGTGGACTCTATCCCGGCAGTGTTTGGCATTACCGAGGATCCATTCATTGTGTATACCTCGAACGTGCTTGCGATTCTCGGGCTCCGGGCGCTGTACTTCCTACTGGCAGGAGTGATCGACCGTTTGCGATTTCTGGATGAGGGGCTGGCGATCGTGCTCGTTTTCATCGGCGGTAAAATGATCGGTGAGCGCTGGGTGCACATTCCGGTGGCGGTTTCGCTTGGTGTCGTGGGAGGTGTACTGCTGATTGCGCTGCTGGCGTCGCTGTTAATCCCGCCAAAGAAGAAAACGTAGGCTCATTCTTCTTCGAACATCAGTTCATCAACGTAACACCACATCCAGTTTTCGCCTGGTTCCTGCGAGCGGACAATGGGGTGTTTTGTGGCGTGAAAATGCTTTGTGGCGTGTTTGTTTTTGGAGGAGTCGCAGCAGCCGACGTGCCCGCAGCTCAAGCAAAGGCGCAGATGCACCCAGCTATCGCCCATCTTCAGGCACTCTTCGCAGCCTTTGGTCTTTGGCTTAACCTGCTTGATCTCTTCGACGTGGGTACAGGTTTCTGCCATGGGTGTCTCCTGCAATATCACACTGCCGCTTGAATCGGAATGCGCACCTGGAATCGCGTGTCGCCGGGAACGGACGTTACGTTGACCAGCCCCCGCATTTTCTGGACGATGCGATGGACCACGTCGAGGCCGAGCCCGGTGCCCTCACCCACGCCTTTGGTGGTAAAAAACGGCTCGAAGATACGCGATTGAACTTCCGGCGGGATGCCCGGGCCATCGTCCGCGATTTCCACGAGAACATAATCATTTTCGCGCACCGCGCGCACGAGAAGTTTGCCCTTCTCCTTCATGGCATCGACGGCGTTGTCAATCAGATTGGTCCAAACCTGATTTAGCTCGCTGCCGTAAGCCATCACCTTCGGCAGGTCGGGAGCAAACTCACGGGTGACAGCGATGCCGCGCTTCAGCTTGTGGTGCATGATGATGAGGGTGGTCTCCAGGCTGTTCTTGATATCCACTTCCTGGAGCGGCGCCTGGTCCATGTAGGAGTATTCCTTGATGGCCTTGATGAGATCGGAGATGCGCGCCGTGCTGTGCTCGAGCTCGTCGGCGATGCGCCCCATTTCGAGGAGGGTGCCGAACCGCGTAAGCTCAGGCCCAAGCGAAGGTCCGGCGGCACGGGCAAAACTTTCCAGATGAGCGTCGGTCAAGTTGGCATCGGCGAGAAGCGGCGCGATCTTCCAAGCCTCGGCGTCGCCGCGACTTTCCAGCCAGGACTGAATCGCCTCTTCACGCTCGACCCGGGCGAATTCGTCTTTGTATTCGGCCGGCTTCAAACTGGCGCGGATTTCTTCTTCGCGCCGGGCGAGCAGGCCGCAATCTTCCGGACCGAGCCTCGAAGTGCGCCCCGCTACGCGCAAGCGTTCAAGACAATCGCGCAGGGACGCCGCTGAACGGCGGGCGGCGGCGGAAGGATTGTTTAGCTCGTGAGCAAGACCCGCGGACAACTTTCCTAGGGCGGCGAGTTTTTCACGCTGCTGCTCTTCGCGGGTGACGTACCGAACGCGATCCGTCAGCAGTCCTACGAGGCGCTGGGAAAGCTCGGGCATGCGCTGAAAGAGTTCGGGAAATAGGGCGGCGGGAAACGCCAGGAGCCTGGTGGGAAGTACAGCCCGCACGGTCACACCAACTGTTTTCATCCTCGAGAATGGCAGAACGCCTGTGACTTCTCCGGCGCGGGCTGTGAAAACCGGGCCGTCCTGCGGGCCGCTCTCGCGCCGGGCCCGGAATTCGCCCTCCAGTATCACCAGCATCGTGTCCGCGGGAGCGCCTTCCTTGACGATGACCTCACCAACTTCGACGCGGCGCTCCTCCGATTGTGCGATAAACCATTCTAGGTCTGCTTCCGGCTGGTCGGCAAATGCCGCCACGGTTCGCAAGCTGGCGACCAAGGCTTCCACTCGGGCTGGATCCAGAGCTTCGCTCATTGAACTTTCGCCAGGTACTGGTGCATGAACTGGACGACGACGGCGCCTTCGCCGACACCGGAAGCCACGCGTTTAACCGAACCATGGCGCACATCGCCTACGACAAAAATTCCCGGCACATTCGTTTCTAGCAAACCCGGATCGCGATCGAGCGTCCAGGAAGCCGGCCTCTTCCCGTTGCGGAGAAGGTCCGGACCGGAAAGAATGAAGCCACGCTCGTCGCGATCAATCGAAGCGCCAAGCCATTCCGTGCGCGGTTGCGCGCCGATGAAAATGAAGAGGCTTGAGGCGGGCAGCTTTTTTCGTTCCCCCGACGGGCTGCACTCGACGGTAATGCCCGTGAGCCGCGATTCTCCTTCCACCTCGACGACGCTTGTTCGTGGCCATACCTCGATGTTCGGCGTCTTTTCGATTTGCTCGATCAAGTAGTGGGACATGGTGGCGGCAAGCGAGACTCCGCGCACCAGCATCACCACCTTCTCTGCAAACTTCGAGAAATGCATGGCGGCTTGCCCGGCGGAATTCGCGCCGCCAATGATATACACGGTTTCGCCCTTGCAGGCCAACGCTTCGGACGTTCCGCCGCCGTAGTAGACGCCTGCGCCCTGCAGGTGATCAATCCCGGGAACGTCCAACGTCCTCCACTGAACGCCCATGGCCAGGAGCAGCGCGTGACAGGAGAGCTCCGAACCATCAGCGAGTTTAAGATACCGGTAGGGGCCCTCGACACGAACGCTGACCGCTTCCTGTGGTGAGAGAATTTCCACGCCGAAGCGCCGTGCTTGTGCTACGGCACGCCGTGCCAAGTCAAGGCCAGTGAGTCCGGAAGGAAAGCCGAGGTAGTTCTCAATTCGAGAACTTAGTCCGGCCTGGCCTCCCGGCGCTTCGCGCTCGACGATTACAGTGCGCAAGCCTTCGCTGGCACCATAGACCGCAGCGGCAAGCCCCGCCGGCCCGCCGCCTACGATGGCAAGATCGTAGAAATTGGTTAGGGCATGCGTGCGCAAGCCGATTTTATCCGCGACAGTGGGCAAAGGCGGTTCTGGGAGGCGAGTGCCGTCCGGAAAAAGAATCAAGGGAAGTTTATCCGCCTCGGGCCCCAAGGAGTCGATCAGCCCGCGCACTTCTGGATCGGACTGGGCCAGCTCCACGTCAATCCATTGATATGGCACCTGATTGCGGGCAAGGAATTCGCGCAGTTCATAAGAGCGGTTCGACCAGCGCGTGCCGAGGACACGAATGCCCTCATAGAGCGGGCGAAACGTCGCGGTCCAATCGTGCAGCAAGTCGTCGAGGGCGGGATAGAGTTTTTCCTCGGGAGGATCCCAGGGCTTCATCAGGTAGTAGTGCACGCGGGCTTCGTTGATGGCGTCGATTGCGGCGTTGGTGTCGGCGTAGGCAGTGAGCAGGGCGCGCTTGGCGAGCGGGTGCATCTCCATGGCTTCGGAAAGGAAGTTCACGCCGTCCATCTGAGGCATGCGCTGATCCGCCAGCAGCAGGGCAACAGGATTGTTGCGCGCCTTCAATTCGCGCAGCGTGGCGAGGCCTGCGCTTCCGGAATTCGCGCGCATGACACGGTAGCGATCCGCATAACGGCTGCGCAAGTCGCGCTCAATGGCCCGCAGAACTTCCGCGTCGTCATCCACTGTTAATAAAACTGGTTTCGGCATATCCCTCAGATGCGGCGCACGCGGTTTTCGATGCGTCTTACGAGGATAGCTAAACGGCTACAGCTTCTTTTCGTGCCGCCCTCAAGCTACAATCCCTGACGGTTCCATGTCCAGCGCTCTCGCTCAATCCATCGCGGACCTCTCGTCCGCCGACTCATCCAAGAAGCTTGCAGCCGCGGGTGAAATCTACCGGCTGGGGCGGGCAACTGCAGGGTCTGCCATATCTGACTGGTGGGCCGAGGGCGAACTCTCCGCGTTGCTGATGGGATCCAGCCCTGCCATAACGGTTGGACTCGCGGTGCAGCGAGAAACGTTTGGGCGAATCCGAATTGCCCATGGCACGCCGAGACTTGCCCAAGTTCCCGCCGACCAGGATGCGGAAGAATTCGAGCTTCATTTCGCCGAGGGGATTTCGCTGGACATCCTCACGACACGCGAACCGGGCGGTTCAGGGGCCATTGCAAAATACCTGGCCAAGTTTGGAGAAGGCATTCAACAAGTGGAATACCATTGCGCCAACGTTGACCGCGCTTCGCAAATCCTAAAGGAAAAGTTCAGGGTCGCTCCTGTTTATCCTGAAACCCGGAATGGGGCCGATGGCACGCGAGTCAACTTTTTTCTCGTCCCATCTCCTGACGGGGGTAAGGTGCTGATCGAACTGTACGAAATACAGTCCCGCGGGTAGTTGTCCGATTTCGGGCGATGTCAACTACTGCTGGTTTATTCCCAGTTTCTTTTCATCGGCTATGGCGTGCCAAGCTCGCAGGACTTCGGCGACCGTCCAGGCTTGAGCGATGCAACCGCGCGGCGCGAAGGGAGCATCGCCATCGAAGATTTCGCTGAGCGTGCCGAGGCCGCTAGCATAAATCTGGCGACCGAGGGGTTCGAGGAATCTCAGCGCTGCTTGGCGGTCGTGATACACCCGATAGTGCGCGAGCGCGAAGGAACCGAGTAGCCAGCCCCAAACTGTGCCTTGGTGATAGGCGGCGTCACGATCGCGGGGACTGCCTCCGTAATGCCCGGTGTAGCCGGCTTCGCCCGGCGCAAGGCTCCGCAATCCATGTGAGGTCAAGAGGTGCCGCGCGCAAACATCGACGACGGCCTTTTGCTGCTCGGGCGTGAGCGGGCTCACTGGCAAAGAAACAGCAAAAATCTGATTCGGGCGAAGAGCCGCATCATTCCCGATGCCCGGCGAATCGATGACGTCGAAGCAGCAATTGCGATCCGCATTCCAGAACCGCTGAAAGCTTAGCTTCGCTTTGGCCACGAGTTTCTCGTAAACATCGGCTGGCTTTGCAAGCAGGCGTGCAAAACCGGTCATGGTTTCGAGCGCGTTAATCCATAGCGCGTTGATCTCCACAGGTTTTCCCGTGCGGGGAGTCACGATCCAGTCGCCGATTTTTGCATCCATCCACGTGAGTTGAACTCCAGGAGCGCCTGCATAGAGAAGCCCGTCGGCGGGATCAGCATGGATGTTGTAGCGCGCACCCGCCATATGCGCATCAATCATGCTTGCGAGAACGGGAAAAAGTTTTTGCAGTGTCACGGCATCTTGCGTGGCCCCGAAATACTGGCGAATGGATTCGAAATGCCAAAGCGCGGCGTCCACGGTGTTGTATTCCGGCTTTCCCCCAGCGTCGGGGAAATTGTTGGGGAGCATCCCGCCGTCCACGTATCGCGAAAACGCGAGAAGGATTTGCCTTGCGATGCCGGCGCGACCGGTTGTGAGCGTGAGTCCCGGCAGCGCAATCATGGTGTCACGGCCCCAATCGCCGAACCAGTGGTAGCCAGCGATGATGCTGCGGCCGTTGGGCTCCTCGGGAAGACTGCGCTTGACGATGAATTGATCGGCAGCGAGGATGAGCTGCCAGAGCCACGAGGGCGCTTCGCCGGCAAGGTCTTCGGTTTTCGCCTGCCATGCCTGGAACAGCTTTACATCATGATTAGCTTGCTCTGCCCGGGCGGTTTCTCCATCCAGCGATGCTGCTGCTTCTGTTGACACAACGACAGTGACGCTGGAACCCGGTTCCAGTTTGGCGCGGAACAGCGCGGCAAAAAGGCGATCTTCGCGGTCACTCAAACCCCGCTCCGTTTCCTCAGAGTAATTGCAACCGATGTACCATTCGTGCTGTGGCTGGCAGCTTGATACATAGCTCTTCAGGTAAAAAGGCGTCGCGCCGTCGAATGCTTGAACTTGGACGCCATGTTCGACGGGGGTAATGTTCATCCGCCAATCACCGGCATGGGTCAGGGAATGGAAGTCGCGATAATTCACAAACGCTTTCAGATCTATTTCGAGTGCACTGCTTCCCCGCTGAAGCGTGTATTGAATGACGTTGGTATTCTCGCCTTGGCGCATCCAGATGCGCTTTTCGAGAAGTGCGTCGGATAGTGCGTAAGTCCACACGGGCGTCGAGCCTTCCAGACGAAAATCCTCAAGAAGCAGAAAACCTTTCGGTTCGACGGCGCCGCTGGCCCAACGATGAGTGGCGAGAGAAAAATCCTCCCCGGCATAATGAGCGATCTCGTCGATGGCCGACACCAGCTGCGTGCGCCCCACGGGCGGTTGAAGAGCTGCGACCAGCAGTCCATGGTAGCGGCGAGTCTGACTCCCTGCGATGGTACCTGAAGCGTAGCCGCCGATTCCGTTGGTGACGAGCCATTCGCGCGATTCGGCGGCGGCGAGGTCGCCACAAATCTCGCGGCCAAATTGAATTTCCGCTTGCTCTGACACCGACTGTTCCTCGGCGGCGGCGAATTGACCAGCCCCGTCAATGCAGGCCGCTTATTTCAGATTCGGCATTTGAAAGAAAGTTTCAGCTATCTCCATAGACTGGGATAGCGGCACCGTGAATGACTCTTGCATCGTCGCTGCACAAGAATAGGATGACGCGCGCGATGTCCTCGGGCTTAGGCCACTTAGCAAAATCTACTTTCGGCATGGCTTTGCGGTTCGCCTCCGTATCAATAATGCTAGGGAGAATGGTATTCACGCGAACGCCGCTGCCTTTCAAGTCCGCCGCGAGCGAATCCAGCAGCGCCACGGCAGCGGATTTTGAAGCCGAGTAAGCGGCTGCGCCGGCAGCGTGATCTAAGGCAGCTTTGGAAGCAACGTTTACGATAGCTCCGTGGCCTTCTTTCAACATTGCTCTCACCGTAGCGCGCGATAACGCATACGTCGAACGCAGATTGAGAGCCAGCATCTGGTCGAAAACTTTGGTTTCCAGCTCCCACAGCTTCGTGCCACCCGCGTAACCACCCACGGTGTTGACCATGGCATCCAAACGGCGATGCTTACCAAGGATTTTCTCGACGAGCTGGCGCACGGGAGCTTCATCGGTGACATCGACCGAGTACCCTTCCAGTTCCGACCCGGCTTTCCCCGCCGTAGTCTTCAACGCATCGAAGCCTTGTTGCGCACGGTAGGTAACGACGACCTTGGCGCCCTCCTCAAGGAATGCCAAAGAAACGGCATGCCCTAATCCTCCAGTGCCGCCGGCCACCAGAACTATTTTCCCGTCGAATCTCGCACTCATTGGCGCACCTCCCGGATCACGCTCTGGGAAATGTTACTCACCGCTTTGTTCGATGAGTTTTGCAACCAGACCGGTCCAACCGGTTTGGTGGTTTGCACCGATCCCGGCTCCATTGTCTCCGTGAAAGTATTCATAGAAAAGGATGAGGTCGCGCCAGTAGGGATCGTTCTGAAAGAGCTCGGTGCCGCCCGCCACAGGCCGGCGGCCATTGGAATCGCGGAGAAAAATGCGAATGAGGCGCCGGGATATTTCCGCCGCGACCTGCCAGAGATCGGATTCCGAGCGCGAATGCGTGGGGCATTCTACTTTGAAATCTTCGCCGTAGTAATGGTGATATTTCTGGAGGGATTCCACCAGCAAATAGTTAACCGGAAACCAGATGGGCCCGCGCCAGTTCGAATTCCCGCCAAAAAAGCCCGTGGTGGATTCGGCAGGCTCGTACTCGACGCGGCTGATATTTCCGTTCACCTGAACTTCGTAAGGATGATCCTTGTGGTAGCGCGAAAGGGCGCGCACACCATAAGGCGAAAGAAATTCCGTTTCGTCCAGCATGCGGCTGAGCACGCGCTTGAGCTGTTTGCGGTTCACGAGCGAGAGGAGACGGCGCACACCGCGAGCAGAACGCTGCGTCATTTCGATGTGTTCAGGCACGTCGGGATGGTTGTCGATGAACCATTGCATGCGGCGCTTGAACCCGGGAAGGCAATCAACGATTTCCGGCTCCAGCGTTTCCACAGCGAACAGCGGGATCAATCCAACCATCGAACGGATTTTCAGGAAATGCTCCTCGCCGTTGGGGAGCTTCAACACGTCGTAAAAAAACCCGTCGGCATCATCCCACAGCGACATACCGCCGGCGCCGAAGTCGTTCATGGCGCGAGCAATGTACACGAAATGTTCGAAAAACTTGCTGGCGACATCTTCATAAGCAGGGTCTTCTTTTGCCAGCTCGAGGGCGATCGCCAGCATATTCAGGCAGTACATTCCCATCCAACTGGTGCCGTCGGACTGTTCGAGGTGTCCTCCAGTAGGAAGAGGTGCGGAGCGGTCAAAGACTCCGATGTTGTCAAGGCCGAGGAACCCGCCCTCAAAAATGTTCGCACCGTCAGGATCCTTGCGGTTTACCCACCAGGTGAAGTTCAGGAGCAGCTTGTGAAAAACTTTCTCAAGGAATCCGCGATCGGCGACGCCACGCATGCGCCGCTCAATTTTGTAGACGCGCCATGCAGCCCAGGCATGAACAGGGGGATTCACATCGCTGAAGGACCACTCGTATGCCGGCAATTGGCCATTCGGATGCATGTACCATTCGCGCAAAAGAAGGATAAGCTGATCCTTGGCGAAATCGGGGTCGACGAGTGCCAGGGGAATGCAGTGAAACGCCAGGTCCCATGCGGCATACCACGGATACTCCCATTTATCCGGCATGGAAACGATGTCGTCGTTGTAGAGATGAGTCCAATCCTTGTTGCGGCCTTGCCAGCGGCTGTCGGGCGGCTTAGGACCGGCCGGATCGCCTTCGAGCCAGGTGCGCACGTCATAGTGATAGAACTGTTTGGACCAGAGCATTCCTGAGAAGGATTGCCGCATCACGGCTTTCGCATCGGCAGAGAGCTCTTTAGGAATTCTTGCGGCATAAAACTCTTCGGCTTCTTTTTGGCGCGTCGCGAAGAGGCCGTCGAACCCAGCGTCAAAGTCATTCGTGCCGGGAACACCCTGGCTGCGCTCCTGCGTACCAGGAGATACGAATCCACCCACCGTGCCCGCACCGATATCCATTGCGCCGAGAGGCTCAAGGTCGGTGAGCCGCAGCTTGAGCGTGACGGACTGGCCGGGGTCAAGCTGCAACGGATAATACGCAGCCATTTTCGTGCCCATCTGCTCAGGATTGACAGCCGCCTTGTTGCCATGAAGTACATATTCGTGGAAAGCGTCCTTCACGAAGGATGAGCGATTTTTTCCACCAAAAAGGAGCGCATTGTTGGTCTCATTTTCCGTGAAAAGCAACTCTGGTTGGCCGCCGCACAGCAGCCAGCGCTTGCCGTACTGCCAGTGCTGCAATTCCGCGCAGTTACTTCCCGGGACGCAGGCGGCTTTTCGCGCGACCGGGCGACGAAGGTCCTTGCCCCAGGACCACGTGTTCCGAAACCAAAACTGTGGCAGGATGTGCAGCGCAGCAGCTTCCGGCCCGCGATTTACCGCAGTAATTCGAATGAGCATGTCCTCGACGTCAGCCTTGGCGTACTCGACAAAAATGTCGAAATAACGGTTCTCAGAAAAAACGCCTGTATCGAGCAATTCGAATTCGGGCTGGCTACGCCCCCGGCGACGATTCTCTTCCACTAGGGCTTCATACGGAAATGCGGCTTGCGGATACTTGTAGAGCATGCGCATGTAGCTGTGCGTGGGCGTGGAATCGAGGTAGAAGTACCATTCCTTAACGTCCTCGCCGTGATTGCCCTGATTTCCAGTGAGGCCGAAAAGGCGTTCTTTGAGAATGGCATCGCGTCCGTTCCATAGCGCCAGCGCGAAGCACATCATCTGGTGCCGGTCGCAAATCCCGCCGATGCCGTCTTCTCCCCAGCGGTAAGTACGCGAGCGTGCGTGGTCGTGCGGGAAGAATTCCCAGGCCGTCCCGTCCGGGCTGTAATCTTCGCGGACGGTTCCCCACTGCCGCTCGGAGAGATAGGGTCCCCAGCGCTTCCAGTGCTTTTTTCGAAGACGCGCTTCTTCGAGCCGGCGGTCTTCGGTGGTCTGGATTCGTGGCATGGTCGGATGGCCCTCGGCCAAAAGTTTCAGGCTATGGTCGCACTATTCCCAGATAGCAACAGCGTTAGCACAGCGGCGCGTGCCTGTTCCGGCAAGTCCCGCACGCTTCAAAGTGACTCGGACTTTAGATGCGGCAGTCTGCATCCTGGCTCAAAATCGCAGCAAATGGAAAGGCTATGAGTATAAGGCAGCGGTGTCGGCGCACCAGCCCGCCAATTCGGTGATGGAATCGGCCGGTCCCTGCACGACGAAGCGGCGGTGATAGAGCAACAAGGCGCGCAACCCAGCCAGCTCTTCCCCGCCACCAGCTCGCCCGGGGCCACCGTGCAGGCAACTCGGCACAACGTTCCCGTGGCCCGTGTGTTGCGCCCCAACGGCTGAATTGACGGCCAAGACTCTTCCATGGAGATCGCCAATTCCAAGAATCGTTTCGCGAGTGAAACTGGCGTCATTGGAAAAAACCGAGGCCACCAGCGAACCTAATCCTCGGCGCGTGATGGCAACGAGATCCTCCAAACCGTCATAAGCAACAAGAGTCGCCACGGGACCGAAAACCTCGACATCATGAACGTATTTTGCATCGCGTCCATTTTTGCAGGACAGAAGCGCCGGCTGCACAAACGCGGATTTCTGCGAGTCGGCGTCAAGCGGCTGGAAGTCTTTGTCATCGCCAAACAGAACCTCACATTCCTCTTTCAACTTGACCAGTCCTTCCATGCACGAAGACTGCTGCGCTTTGTTGACCACCGGCCCTACGTTTGACTCCGGGTTGCGAGGATTACCCACCTTCATGGACCTCAAGCGTGCAATGACGGCGTCGCCGAAAACCTTGAACTGCTGCCGCGGAACCAGGACCCGCCGGATGGTGGTGCACTTCTGACCGGCTTTCAGGGTCATCTCGCGGACAACTTCTTTTACAAGCAGATCGAACAAATCCGTGCCGGGCGCACATTCGGGCCCGAGGATTGCCGAATTGATGCTATCGGCTTCGATGTTGACACGAACGGAACGGCGCAAAACGTTCGAGTGCGAGCGAACGCGCGCGGCCGTGTCACCTGAGCCAGTAAACGAAACGATGTCTTCCTCTCGAACATGGTCCAGCAGGTCGCGAGCGGAGCCGCAGATGATGGAAATCGCTCCGGGCGGCAAAATATCCGACTTGATGATATCTTCCACCATCCTGTGCGTCAGCCAAGCTGTGGGAGAGGCCGGCTTCACCACAACGGGAACACCGGACATCAGTGCAGGCGCGGCTTTTTCGCAGAGACCCCAAGCGGGAAAGTTAAACGCGTTGATAAAAACAGCCGCGCCTTTCGCTGGCATAAGAAAATGCTGCCCAACGAACGTGTTGCTCTTCGACAAAGGAATCAGGGCGCCTTCCTTCAACATTTTTCCTTCCGCCAGCGCGCGACCGATTTTCGCGTAATACTTCATGGTGTAAATAGCACCGTCCACGTCGAATGAGGCGTCGGCCTGGTTCGCTCCCAAGTTCAAAAGAGACAACCGAAAATACTCGTCGCGGCTTGCCGCCAGGACCTCGGCGATTTTGCCCAGCATTTCAGCTCGCTGAGCGTAGGTGAGTTGACGAAGCGCGGGCCCCCCTTTGATGCGTGCAAATGCCAGAGCCTCCTCAAGATCAACTCCTTGCGAAGATATCCGCGCCAGCTCGTCCCCGGTGACTGGATCGATGAGCGGCTCTCCAGAACCGGTGCCTTCGCCCCACTGACCATTCACGTAGTTCGGCAACTTCATCTGCATGCCTCCGTTGATTCACAATCTCGACCCAAAAAGGGACTGTTGAGAATGATACGCGAACTCCAAGCATCGAAACAAATAGTGAATAATACTGCATATTCACTTGGATTGGAACCCCGCCTTACGCTCATGCAGCTCCACAGACTTCATTGCAACAGACACAAACAAAATAGCTTACAGTCTATGGTTAGGTTCTCGAAGGCAGTCGAACATGCTTGTGATGAACCTCCAATTCCCGCTTGACGCTCGGGAGGTCAGATGTATTATAATGCATGTCGAGTTCGTGAGCCCATGAGCACAACATCTACCACAAGTTCCAAAGTTGTGAGTCTACAACGGCCCACGCTGATTCCCGATGGGGATTTCCTGGTCTTCCTTGGGAAGCGAGTTCGTCAACTACGCAACGTCCGGGGTATGACCCGCAAGATCGTGGCGCGGGATGCGGACGTTTCGGAGCGCCACCTGGCGCAGCTCGAGGCCGGTGAAGGAAACGTTTCCATCGTTTTGCTGCGAAGGATTGCCGCCGCGCTCAACGTTTCTCTTGTCGAATTGTTCAGCCCGGAAACCGAAGAGCCTGCCGAAAAACAGATGATTCAGCGATTCCTCGAGCGTCTTCCCAATCACCGTGCAGAAGAGGTGGTGCTTCGGCTGATGCGGGATTTCAGCCCGGGAGAGAAGGCGCGCCGGCGACGCATCGCGTTGATCGGGCTGCGGGGAGCTGGGAAGTCCACGCTGGGGGCTAAGCTGGCGGAAGAAAGAGCGATGCCCTTTATTGAGACAGATCGCGAGATTGAAAAGGATGCAGGAATTCCGCTGGCGGAAATCTTTGCGCTTTACGGGCAGTCCGGTTACAGGGCAATCGAGAGGCGCACGCTGGAACGAGTGCTGAATGAAAATGAGCGTGCGGTGCTTTCCGTGGGAGGCGGCGTGGTATCTGAAAGGGAGACCTTCGACTACCTGCTTGCGCATTGCTACACCGTGTGGGTCAAAGCGCAGCCCGAGGAGTACATGCGGCGGGTAATAGCGCAGGGCGATTTTCGCGTCATGGCCGGGAGCGACCACGCCCTGGAGGACTTGCGGCGGATCCTCGAGGCGCGGGAGCCTCTCTACCGGCAAGCGGACATGGAGTTGGATACTTCGGGGTGTTCGGTGGAAGAGAGTTTTTCAAAATTGAATGCGAAATTGCAGGCGGATTTGCAGTAGGAGGAGTCCCGTGGACGTTGTTGCCGCTCAAGAATCGCAGGCGAAGGCGGAAGCAGTCGATTTTCAGACCGATCCTTCGCGGTACAAGCACTGGCGTCTCGCGTTTGACGGGCCTGTGGCCACGTTGACGATGGACGTCGCCGAGGACGGCGGAATCCGCCCGGGCTACAAACTGAAATTGAATTCGTACGATCTCGGCGTGGATATTGAGCTGCATGACGCCTTGCAGCGCATTCGATTCGAGCATCCGGAGATTCGTTCGGTCATTATTACCAGCGCAAAGAACCGCATTTTTTGCTCCGGAGCCAACATTTATATGCTGGGGCTGTCCTCGCACGCGTGGAAAGTGAATTTCTGCAAATTCACGAATGAAACCCGGAATGGAATCGAAGACGCGAGCGCGCATTCTGGGCTGAAGTTTCTCGCGGCTTGCAATGGAACGACGGCGGGAGGCGGCTACGAACTGGCGCTGGCCTGCGATGAAATCATTCTCGTTGACGATCGCTCTTCGGCGGTCAGTTTGCCGGAACTGCCCTTGCTGGGAGTCTTGCCGGGAACGGGCGGACTGACGCGGATTACGGACAAGCGCAAGGTGCGCCGGGACCATGCCGACATGTTCTGTACCAACGCAGATGGCGTTCGCGGGCAGAGAGCGAAGGAGTGGCGGCTGGTGGATGAAGCCGTCAAGCCGCAGCAGTTTGCGGAGCACATCACACAGCGAGCATTGAAACTGGCCGAGCAGAGTAATCGCCCGGCTAATACAAAAGGCGTTAATCTGAGTCGCCTAAATAAGACTAGTGATGAAGCTGGCTTGCATTACGGATTTGTTGACGTGCAATGCGATCGTGTGGCTCGCACGGCAACCATCACCGTCCGAACACCGGAGTCGGTTTCGGAAAACAGTCTGGAAAAGGCTATTGCGGCAGGTGCGAATTGGTGGCCGCTCCAAATGGCGCGAGAACTGGATGATGCCATTCTGACTTTGCGCACCAGCGAACTGGATTTGGGGCTATGGATTATCAAGGCGTCCGGAAATCCGGACGCGGTTCTCGCCATCGACGATTTCATTTTGAGTCACCAGGAGAATTGGTTCGTTCGCGAAGTTCTGGGAATGATCCGACGGACTCTCGCGCGGATCGACGTCACTTCTCGTTCCATCTATGCCATCGTTGAGCCGGGATCCTGCTTCGCCGGCACGATGCTGGAATTGGCGGTTGCCGCCGACCGCATCTACATGCGCGATACACAAGAAGGCGATAGCGTTTCGACCATGACGCTTTCGAAAATGAACTTCGGACCGCTGCCGATGGTCAACAAGCTTTCCCGGCTGGCAGCACGTTTCTATGGCGATGAGACGCAAATGGCACGGCTGCGCGGCAAGATTGGAAAAAAACTTTCCGCGCGCGAGTCGCTGGATGCGGGCCTGGTCAGCGCCGCGCCCGATGATCTCGACTGGGAAGACGAAATTCGCCAAGCCATTGAATCACGGGCTGCGCAGTCCCCTGACGCGTTGACGGGACTCGAAGCCAATCTGCGCTTTGGACCGGAAGAAACGTTGGAGACACGAATCTTTGGCCGGTTGTCCGCCTGGCAGAACTGGATTTTCATCCGCCCGAACGCGGTGGGGGCGAGTGGAGCGCTGAAGGTGTATGGAACGGGCGCGCCGGTGAAATTCAACTGGGAAAGGGTTTGATGGACGGGCTTGAGCCTGGACTGCCGAGGAGATCGCGATGATTAACTACACGGAAAAAATTCCGAACAACGTCGATTTGGGAAGAGACCGCGTGTTGCAGCGCGCGTTGGAACATTGGCAGCCCGCGTACATGGGCTGGTGGTACGACATGGGGCCAAACGAGAGCCACAACTACGAAGTGTACTTGCGAACGGCTATCAGCGTGGAGCCGGACGGCTGGGCGCAGTTCGACTACGTGAAGATGCCTGAATATCGCTGGGGCATTTTCCTGCAGCCGCGCGACGAGAAGCGCGAAGTCAATTTTGGAATTCACAAGGGGCAGCCCGCCTGGCAAGAAGTCCCCGGCGAATATCGCTCGACTTTGCGGCGCGTGATTGTGACGCAGGGAGACACGGAGCCGGCTTCGGTAGAACAACAGCGGATGCTAGGGGCTTCCTGCCCTTCGATGTACGATCTTCGAAATATTTTTCAAGTGAACGTCGAAGAAGGGCGTCATCTGTGGGCCATGGTGTATTTGCTGCACCGCTACTTTGGCCGCGATGGGCGCGAGGAGGCTGAGTCCTTGCTCGCGCGGCGTTCGGGAGACGCGGATAATCCGCGCATTCTCGGGGCTTTCAACGAGCCGACGCCGGACTGGCTGGCCTTCTACATGTTCACGTTTTTCACCGACCGCGACGGAAAATTCCAGCTTTGCGCTCTGGCGGAGTCCGGTTTTGATCCCCTTGCGCGCACTTGCCGCTTCATGCTGACCGAGGAAGCGCATCACATGTTTGTCGGCGAAACGGGTGTCGGGCGCATTATTCAACGGACTTGTGAAGTCATGAAAGAAAACAAGGTTGAGGATCCGTCGGATGTGCGGGCGCTCGGCGTGATTGACTTACAGACGATACAAAAATACTTAAACTTCCACTACAGCGTCACTCTCGACCTTTACGGCTCGGATGTTTCCTCGAACGCCGCAAATTATTATACCAGCGGACTGAAAGGGCGCTTCCGTGAAACCAAGCTGGAAGACGATCACGTGCTGGCGGATGCGGTATACCCGGTCTCTGAAGTTGTGGGCGGAAAAATCACCACCAAGAACGTACCAGCGTTGACGGCGTTGAACGAACGCTTGCGCGACGACTACATTGATGAGATTGCCGATGGAGTGGGCCGCTGGCAGCGTGTGATTGATAATGCCGGAATTCCCTTCCGGTTGACCTTGCCACACAAAGGCTTCCACCGTGAGATTGGCAATTTTGCCGGGCAATGTATAAGCCCTGATGGAGAAGTCTTGAGCGAAGAAGCTTGGAAAAGCCACGAATCCGAATGGCTCCCGAGTTCCAAGGATTATACGTTCGTCCAATCTCTGATGAGTGGACGAGTCGTCGAGCTGGGGAAATTTGCAAACTGGATTGCTCCGCCGGCTCGCGGGATAAACAATCAACCTTTGAATTTTGAGTACGTGAGGTTTAATTAGCTTGAGAGAGTAAAGGCGCAAGCTTCTGCGAAGGGCGGCGATCCCTGCAACCGATCATAGACATTCACGTTCACATCATGCCGTACCACATGATGAAGCCATCCGCCCATGAATTGATGAAACAGGGCCGCAAGGACTACGCAGATGTGGAACGCTATTGCGCCGATCCAAGAGCGTTTCTCGCATTTCTAGACAGTCTCGGAGTGGAACGCGCGGGGCTGATCAACTACGTCGCGCCAAGAATCATCGGATTCACGCCGGAGGTGAATGATTGGAGCGCGAAGTATTGCAGCGCGGCTCCGGATCGCCTCATCGCCTTCGGCGGAGTGCTTCCGGGGACGGTCGCCGATGCAGGCGCGGAAGTGGACCGCCTTGCAAAACTTGGGATTCGCGCCATTAAGATGCATCCATCTCACCAAGCGCTTTCGCCCAACGATTACATGGATGGCAATCGTGGTCTTGCTGCGGTTTACGAGCGGGCCCAGGCCAACGGCTTGCCGATCATGATTCATACGGGGACTTCGATTTTCCCCGGTGCGAGAAATCTGCACGCGCAACCGATGCTTTGCGATGATGTGTGCATTGACTATCCGGAGCTGGTGATCATCCTTGCGCATGGCGGCAGGCCGCTGTGGATGAACGAGGCGTTCTTCCTGGTCCGCCGGCACAAAAACATGTACATGGATGTCTCCGGCATCCCTCCGCAGAAATTGATGGAGTACTTTCCGCGAATCGAGGACGTGGCAGACAAAGTTTTATGGGGCACGGACTGGCCTGGTCCAGGTGTTCCGGCGATCAAGGGGAACATTGAGAAATTCAACGCTCTGCCGATTGGCGCGGCGGCGAAGCGCAAGATTTTGTACGACAACGCGGCGCGGCTGTTTCCGCGTTAGACTATTTTCAGCAAAGCCGGCAATGCAGCGGCGAATGATGCAATCCGCGCGGCCACTGACGATTTCGCATCGGTCCGGCAAAGCTACGGCGAGGTGATTGAACTTGACCACATTGCCCATCGAATCGCAAAAGACGGCACAGATACGATTCACGCTGAACGGCGAAGAAACCGATGTTTTGTTTGCGCCCTATAAGACCTTGCTGGAAGTCCTGCGCGAAGATCTTGGCCATACGGGCACGAAGCACGGCTGCGAACTGGGTGAATGCGGCGCTTGCGCCGTTCTTCTGGACGGCAAGGCGGTGCTTTCTTGCTTGGTGCTTGCGCTCGAGTGCGGTGGCAAGCAAGTCTTGACTGTGGAGGGCCTCGGGGAAGATGGGAAGCTGCATCCTTTGCAGGATGCTTTTGCCGATCTCGGAGCAGCGCAGTGCGGCTATTGCACGCCGGCGATCTTGGTGACCGCGAAGGCTCTGCTTGACCAAAACCCACACCCGAGCCGCGATCAAATCCGCGAAGCGATTTCCGGAAACCTGTGCCGCTGCACGGGCTATCTGCAAATTTTCGAAGCCGTCGAAGCCGCGGTTCTTAAGATCGCGGAGCAAAAGAATTCCGGAGCATAAATGGCACAGCGTAAGCACGAACACTTGGCCAGGAGGGCGCATGGCGAATGAAAACGATTCGCGAACGACTCCCGCCGACGATCTCAATGCCAGCCGTGACGAGCTTCGCGTGATTGGCATCCCCCGGCGCAGAGTCGATGGCCGCGCGAAAGTGACTGGCCAGACGCGGTTCGCTGACGACATTTTCTTGCCGCGCATGGCGCATTGCAAGCTGTTGCGGTCTCCGCATCCGCACGCGCGCATCCGAAAAATCGACACGACGCGCGCCACCGCTTATCCCGGAGTTTATCTTGTGCTGACCGGGAAAGATGTTCCCATACAGTACGGAATTCTTCCGGTCAGCCAGGACGAGCAAGCTCTGTGTCTCGACCGCGTGCGGCACGTGGGAGATCCAGTCGCGGCGGTCATCGCGCGCGAGGAGCTGACAGCCTTCGAGGCACTGGACCTAATTGATGTCGACTACGAGATCCTGACAACGATCTCCAGTCCCGAGGAAGCGCTTGCGACCCCCGTGCCGCGCATCCACGAATATGGCGAAGAGGGGAACATTCATAAACTCGTGGCGCTCGAGTTCGGCAACGTCGAGGAAGGCTTTGCCGAGGCCGATGAAATCTTCGAAGACACATTCTTCTTCCAGGGAAACACGCATCTCCCTATCGAGCAGCACGCTTCCGTCGCCATTAAAGATCCCGATGGAAAGCTGACGATCTGGTCCAGCACGCAAACACCACATTATGTGCATCGTGCGCTCGCCAAGGTCCTAGAAATGCCCGCGGCCCATATTCGGGTGATCGCTACGCCGAACGGCGGTGGTTTCGGCGGAAAGAGCGATCCGTTCCATCATGAAATCGTTGTCGCCAAAGCTGCGCTGATGCTCGACCGGCCCGTCAAGATCTGTCTGACGCGCGAAGAAGTTTTTTATTGTCACCGTGGCCGCCATCCGGTCCTGATGAAATTCAAGACCGGCGTCAAAAAAGACGGCGCGATTACGGGAATGCATCTGCAGACGTTGATCGACGGTGGCGCCTATGGTTCGTACGGAGTCGCAAGCACGTTTTACGCGGGCGCGTTGCAAACCACGACCTATCATATTCCGCGCTATCGTTATCAAGGCTGCCGCACCTTCACCAACAAGCCGCCGTGCGGACCCAAGCGCGGACATGGCACCCCGCAACCGCGCTTCGGCCAGGAAGTCCAACTCGACAAGATCGCTGAGAAACTGAAGATCGATCCGGCGGATCTGCGGCTCCGCATCGTGGAATCCTCGAACGCAATGACGGCGAATTTCTTCCGCCTCGGAACCGTCAATCTTGCCGAATGCATTCGCCGCATCGTCAAGGTTTCCGGTTGGAAAGAGAAATTCCGTAAACTTCCGGATGGCCATGGCGTCGGTCTGGCCTGCTCTGCCTACCTCACCGGCGCGGGGCTTCCGATCTACTGGAACAAAATGCCCCACTCGGGAGTTCAACTAAAATTCGATCGCAGCGGCGGCGTCAGCATTTTCTGCGGCGCGACGGAAATCGGGCAAGGCTCAGACGATGTTCTCGCCGGAATCGTTGCCGAAGTTTTGGGCATCGATACGTTCGACATCCGCCTGTTCACCGGCGATACCGACCTGGGACCCGTGGATCTTGGCTCTTATTCGAGCCGCGTCACGTTGATGGCCGGAAACGCGGCATTGCAAGCTGCCGAGCGAGGAAAAGCAATCATCGCCGAAGCCGTTGCGGAAAAACTCGAAGTGCCTAAAGAAAGGCTACGCTTTGCTGACAAGCGCGTCTTCGATTCCTCCGCGCCGGAAAAGGGTCTCACTTTTCAGGAAGCGGTATGCATCGCCGAGGCTCGCTTCGGTACAATCGGCACGGTGGGTTCCTACACACCGCCGAAATCGCCCGCGTTGTACAAAGGCGGTGGCGTAGGGCCGTCCCCCACCTATTCCTATTCCGCCGCTGTTGTCGAGGTCGAGGTAAATCAGGTTACAGGCTGGGTCACCGTCCCAAAGATCTGGATCGCGCACGACATCGGCCGCGCGCTGAACCCTACGCTCGTGCGCGGCCAGGTCGAAGGCAGCGTCTACATGGGGCTCGGCGAAGCCCTCATGGAAGAGCAGGAATTCCGCCGTCTTCCCAAGAAACTTTCTCATGCGCTGGTGCACAAATTCCCTTCGATCCTGGAATACAAGAGCCCCACCTCGCTCGACATGCCCGACGTAATCACCGAGTTGATAGAAGAGCCGGATCCCCGCGGCCCGTTTGGAGCAAAGGAGGTCGGTCAAGGCCCGCTCCTGCCGATCATGCCAGCGGTCGCCAATGCTGTCTACGACGCTGTCGGAGTGCGCATCGATGAAATTCCAGTCACACCGGAAAAAATCATGAAGGCGCTCGCCGAAAAGAAAGCGGGGCGCGAACCGCGTTTCGGCCCAAGCCATTTTCCGCACGTCAATTGGCCGGAAGCCCTGCGCGTTCCTCCACCGTGGGAAGGCGGCGACGGCAATGCCTTGAATGACGTTCCGCGGCGATCAAAGACGGAATCGAAGAAAGAGAAGGTCCTCGCGCCATGATGCGCTTGCCTCTTTTCGAGTTTCGCGCGCCGGGTACGCTCGAAGAGGCCGCGCGCATTCTTGACGGCGAGCGAGCAAACGCAATGCCGCTCGCGGGCGGCACGGATCTGCTCCCCAATATGAAACGGCGGCAACAAGTTCCGCGCACGCTGATGAGCCTCCGTCACATTGAAAGCTTGAACCGCGTCGCACAGAACGATTCCGGCTCCCGGCTTGGCGCCTGCCTCACGCTCTCTGAAATCGTGGCAGACCCCCGCTTTCGAAATGGATTGACCGCTCTGGCACAAGCTGCTTCGCTGGTGGCCACTTCGCAAATCCGCAACATGGCGACGCTTGGCGGAAACATTTGCCTGGACACGCGCTGCAATTACTACGATCAAAGCTACGAGTGGAGAAAATCGATCGATTTCTGTTTGAAAAAAGACGGCACGACTTGCTGGGTCGCGCCGGGAAGCTCCAAGTGTATGGCGGTTTCCTCAACGGACACCGGGCCGGCGCTGATGGCGCTCGGCGCAAGAGTCCGCCTGGTGTCGCGCTCCGGAGAGCG
>WNFS01003719.1_pt1 | contig 26567 bp, 29 predicted proteins | sample 5400141 | NCBI WGS metagenome assembly WNFS01 (sample SAMN13153358, study PRJNA577476) | soil metagenome | isolation source: 60 cm saprolite under Madrone tree | place: USA:California | collected 2016-06-14
CGATAATTCCACGCTTCAGCCCGATTGTAACGGCATGGGCCCGGTCGCTAGCCCCAAGTTTCGAGAGTATGTTGGCGACATAGCTCTTTACGCTGGCTTCACCGATTGAGAGCTGATCGGCGATCTGCTTGTTGGCGTTGCCGTTAGCGATTAGCCGTAATACATCGATTTCTCGTGGGGTCAAGTCGCCCCTAGGATGATCAACTAGCTCCGCCGCAATCTCTGAAGGTATGCGCCTTTGTCCCGCATGGACAGCTCGGATGGTCTCCAAGAGTTCTCTGTGCACCTGTCTCTTCAACAAGAAAGCTCGTGCGCCTGCCTTGAGGGCTCGCACCACTTGGACATCGCCTGTGTATGTCGTCAGAACGATGATCCGTGCGTTCGGGAATTCGCTCTGGATGCGACTAATCGCTTCAATGCCATTCAAGCCCGGCATCTGCAGATCCATTAGGGTCACATCCGGCCGGTGCGATCGGAACTTCTCGATGGCTTCCTCGCCATTAGAAGCCTCTGCAACCAGCTTCATGTCAGTTTCAGCATTGACCAGTGCTGCGATCCCCTTGCGCAGAAGAGGGTGGTCGTCCACGGTGAGGATGCGAATGAGGCTAAGATCGGTGGTCATAATTTCTCGTCCTTCGGAATACTCGGAATCCGGAGCGATCGGGAGCCTTTTCATAAGCTATGGCAGCGGCAACGGTTAATTGAACTTCCGTTCCTGCTCCCGCTTCGCTCCACAGATCCAATTTTGCCCCCATTTGCTGCGCTCGTTCCCGAACACCTAGCAACCCCCAGTGTCCGGCCCGCCCACCTTTCTCCAGAACTTGCGGGTCCATACCCTTGCCATCGTCCCGCACGCGCAATCGAAACTGGTGTTCATCGTATAGAATCTCTGCCTCGATCCGGCGCGCATGGGCATGGCGGAAAGCATTTCGTAAGACCTCCCGCGCAATGCGGTAGACTTGATCCCGCGTGACGGGAACCAATGTTCGTCGCTCTCCCTCAACGGTTAGGCCGAAGGTCGGCGCATCGTGGTCTGCACTCTGCGATGCAACTAGTTCCTCCCCCGTTGCCCTCAGTAACTGCGCGAGGTCATTCTCAGCGACGTGGGCGTCACGTAAGCCTTCGATGGCCACCTGGCTCTCGGTGATAGCCCGCTCGGTTCCTATGATCGCGCCATCGAGAGCTTGCAGTGCTTCTTCAGGGCGCCGATGGAACATGTTGCGCGCTGCCTGAAATTCGAACATCAATCCGTGCAAACTTTGCAGCAGAGTATCGTGCAGTTCCCGCGCGATGCGAGTCCGCTCGCCGACGCGCGCCTCCAGCGCCATATTGAACTGCCGCGACAGGTGCCTCAGGCGGAGCTGATAGAGCGCCCACAATAGGAAGAGAAGAACACAAACGCAGAAAGCTCGAAACCAGATTGTCTGAAACCAGGCAGGCGCAAGGCTGAACTCCAGCGTGGCGCCTTCTTCGTTCCAACCACCATCGTTATTGCAGGCGATTACCCGAAACCGGTAGTTTCCGGGCCGAAGATCGTTATAGAAGGCCTGGCGCCGCGTGCCGGCTTCTCGCCAGCCCTTATCATGACCCTCAAGTTTGTAGCGAAAGAGCACCTTCCGTGGAACCTTGAAACTCAATGCTGTGTAATTGATTTCCAGCTCGCGCCTCAAAGGCGGAAGGCTAAGCTGGCCTAAAGTGTCGTAGCTCTTGTGATCCGCAACCAGTTCCTCTATGTGTACAGGTGGTGGAATCACATTGGCGTAAATATGGCTAGGGTCGATCATTTGTACAAACTCGCCGCTCGCAAACCAGAGTCGTCCATCCGGTGACTTGGACGCTAGCGGCTGATCACTTCCAGCACTAGGTTGGGCTCCGTCAAGCGCGTCAAACGTCTTCACCGACACCTTGCTATCCGGAAATTTTAGCCACGTCGTCCAATCCGATGCCGAGATCCTGAGAAGTCCGCATCTCGCGTAGAGCCAGAAAAAGCCGTAATTATCCTTGATCGCGGAGATGATTAAAGAGCAGGATAAGCCGCTCCGGGAATCCAATAGATTTAACTTGCCATCCTTCAACCGGTACAGTCCCTTACTGCTAGTTACCAACACGGCATTGTCCGAATCGACAGAGAGACTATAGACGCTAACTGGATTCTCCCCACTCTCTAGGGAGAGAACGGTGTCCGCATTGCGATTGAGGTAGTGAGCCAGCTTGCCATCTCCGGAACCTACCCAGATTCCCGCGTTTCGATCTGCAGCAAGATAGTGGGGGCGGCTGAAATCAGCCATCTGGATTTCTTCTTCTAACCGCTGGTCTTTGATGCGAAGGAGACGGCCTGAACCAGTTTCATCGGGATCGCTATCAATCAGTGCCCAGATATTGCCTTGAACGTCCTCAGTGAAACTCGCCGCGACCCCAGTCTGGTCTGAGGCGCTTCCATCTGACTTCTTGATTCTAGAGAAGCGGCCTGATTTGTACGTTACAACCGTGTCGTCAATTCCCAGCCAGATTCGTCCGGTGGAGTCCTCGAACATTGCCCTTACGATTTGCCCCGGAAGCCCATGGCCAGTGGCAATCGCCGAGACGCGATCGGCGTTGATGATATCCACGGCTTCCACATTGCCAACCCACACGGAACCGTTACTCAATGCAAGGACGGAGCGCACATTTGCTCCAATTAACCCTTCATTACCGGAGAAAGTCACCACCGGAGTATCTCGAAACACATCTACTCCCCTGTCCGTCACGACCCAAAGGTTGCCTTCCCGATCTTCATAGATCGACCCGATGGAATTCCCGGAGTGGCCCGCGGTGTTGTCATAATGGTTGGCAACCCCGTCGCGCACATGGTAAAGGCCTTTGGTCTCCGTTCCGATCCACAGTGAATGATTCCGGTCCACCAGCATCTCGACGGCTCGAATCGTTCTGCCATCGAATCCAGGTATCACATAACTGGCCCATTTTCCCTTCGAGTAGTACCGCACTCCCAGCTTTGGTCCGGTTTCATCCAGCCCCGTCCAAATTGATCCGGACGGGCCCACAGCCACAGTAACGGCTCCATAGCCGGCTGTGCGCTTCAGTTCCTGCTCGAAATACACGCTGGAAGAACCCGGCGCCCAACGGCAAAGCGCGCTTGACCCGAACCAGATGTTTCCGTTCATGTCCTCGGCCAATTGCAGGCCATACTTGACCGAGATGCCATCCTTCTCGCCATAACATTGCACGTGTCGATCCAGGATTCGGCAGAGAGGTCCTCTTCCGTCACGGACACGGTAGCGGGTGAACCAGATCGTTCCGGCATGGTCCTCAATTACGTCGCTAACCCCGGCACCTCCGATCTCGGAAGCGTAATTGAACAACTCGCCATCCTTGAATTGAGCTAGCCCACCCGGGACTCCGATCCACAAGCTTCCATCTCGGGCGCCAAGCAGGGAGCCAGCACCTCTGGGCAGTTGCTGACCTTTGGGAGGCGTCCAGGAAGTGAACTTTACGCCATCAAATCGCGCCAGGCCGCTGGCCGTCGCAATCCAGATATATCCATCCGTCGTCTGTGTGATCGCTACCGGGCGATTCACCAAGCCGTCCTGTGTTCTCCAGGCAGTGTGGCCATATTGCGAGATAAGCCTGTGCGGATCGACTCCCCACGCGCAATTCGCTATGAGGAAAATCAGCAAAGCGACAAGCCAAACCAATCGTGGCACATTCGATTGTCGTCCCCTGGAAACGAGAATTGGGCTCGCTTGTTCAAGTCGTTGTACATTCATCGCTCGTCTACTCCCGAAGAAAGTCCGTCAGCCAAATGGGGATTAGCAGGAATTCTGTGTCGCGACGATCGTGAGATCCCGAGCTTCTTCATTTTGGCAACTAAAGTAGTTCGCTTCAGTCCCAGCCGCTCGGCTGCCCCACCGGGTCCTCCAATTCCGGACAGACGAGCGCCACAAGCAGGAAGCCAAGAATGGTCTGTGACACGAGGTGCAGTTTCATGATCATTCTCCCTTCAACCTATTGCCTTGATCGCGTGAAGTTGTTCATCCGGCGCGTTCATTTACATGTTCCTTTGTGTTCAAGTGTCGAGTCCGTGAGCCGCGGGCCCGCCCCTTACTCAAACAAGTGCCCCTAGCACATCATTGTTCCCCGAAGGTCCATCGTCAGCGTCCGGTTTGAGCAACGGCTCTCTCTCCGATCCCTCCTGGAACGCATCTGTGTATCCTTGGGACCGCGTTCGATAAATCCCGAGCCTCTTCATTTTGGTGATTAATGTCGTACGTTTAAGTCCCAGCCGGACAGCTGCACCTCGAGGTCCTCCTACCATTCCTCCTGTAGCACGCAAAGTTTTCAAGATCAGGTCTCGTTCGGCGTCCCGGAATGTTCCTTTTGGGGCAATCGGGGTCACTGCATTCTTCTGTGATGCGGGAAGAGGATTCGGAAGTACTCCATTGTCCGATCGGATCACAGCCCGTTCAATCAGGTTTTGCAATTCCCGCACATTCCCCGGCCAGGAGTACTCAAGGAACGCATTCATCGTGGTCCGCGGTATGTGCTCAATGCGCTTCCCCATGCGCCGGGCAAAGAGCTCGACAAAATGCGAGACCAGTCGCCCAATGTCTTCGCGGCGTTCACGCAGTGGCGGCAGCACTACCGGGAACACGTTCAGGCGGTAGTAGAGATCGCTACGGAATTCATTCCGCGCAACCATCTGGGCCAGATCGCGATGGGTAGCGGCAACCAGACGCACGTTAATGCGATGGGTACGGCCGCTACCCAAGCGCTCGAACTCTTGTTCCTGCAAAACCCGTAAAAGTTTCGGCTGCACCGCCAGCGGCAGGTCCCCGATTTCGTCCAGGAAAAGAGTGCCCGTATCGGCCAGTTCGAACCGGCCCACTTTCTGCGAGACGGCTCCGGTGAAGGCGCCCTTCTCGTGCCCAAAAAGTTCACTCTCGAGGAGGTCAAAGGGAATGGCAGCACAGTTCAGCTTCACGAAAGGGCGTCCGTAGGCCCGTTCCGGTTTCTCCCAGGATCAGCACGGTGGAATCGGTGGGCGCCACACGCTGCACCTCCGCGAGCACCGATTCCAGAGCAGGGCTGTCACCGACGATTTGGTCAAATCTATCCTTACTGCAACCCTGTTCAATTGACGAAACTCTGTTGACATTTCTCATGGCTGACTCCGCAGAGCTTCCTGTACACCACGAACCGAGAGTATTTTTGCAGGCGAAACACTGGATGTGTTCATCCTTATGACTCCATAGTCACGTGGTCTTCGTACCGCCTTGGTCTTGCCGTAAGGCTGAACGAATGGTTTGGAGTAAATGCTCGTCGCTAAAAGGCTTGCCTAGGAATGCGACAGCGCCGGCTTGCATTGCTCGCTGTCGGGATTCTTTGTCGTCGTAAGCGGTTATGAAAATGATAGGAATCCGGCAGCCGGAGGCCGCAAGGTGGCTTTGGAGCTGTAGCCCATTCATGCCCGGCATCTGCACGTCAACGATGAGACAGGACGTATCGTTCAGCGGGCCAGACCTCAGGAAACTCTCGGCAGATTCAAAGGCTGCCGCTCGAAAGCCAAAGGACTCGATGAGTAGTGTCGTGGTCCTGCGGACGGACTCGTCGTCGTCAACTACCGAAATCAGGTCCTTGGTCACTCCGAATTCCCCCCGCAAGGCGGAACGAATGGTTTGGAGCAGCTGTTCGTCGCTGAAAGGCTTGCCCAGGAAAGCAGCGGCGCCAGCTTGCATCGCTCGCTGACGGGAATCTTTGTTGTCGTAAACGGTAATGAAAATGATAGGAATCCCGCAGCCCGCGGCTGCGAGGTGCTGTTGGAGCTGTAATCCATTCATGCCGGGCATCTGCACATCGACGATGAGACACGAGGTATCGTGCAGTTGGCCAGAGCTCAGGAAACTTTCGGCAGATTCAAAGGCTGCCGCTCGAAAGCCCAAGGACTCGATGAGTAGTGTTGTGGTCCTGCAGACCGAGCCATCGTCATCAACCACGGAGATCAGATTCTTTGTCACTCTCAACTCCCGCTGGACAAAAGGTATTCCCAGAGGGAGAAAGAATCTATTGGGCGTTGGTAGATGTAGGTCCCAAAAAAGACGATACAGGTAAGCTTTCGCTTACGAGGCTTTTTCCGAGGGGCCTTTGATCTTCTCGATCATTCTTACCAGGTCGACAAGGGATTCCGCGTGCATCTTCTCCATTGCTCGGCTGCGCTGGACTTTGACGGTACTTTCCGCCGTTCCGAGTTGACCAGCAATCTGCTTATTGAGCATGCCCGAGACAAGCATGGAGATCACCTGCTGCTCGCGAGAAGTCAACGAGTCATAGCGACGTTGGAGGTCCGCCACTTCTTTCTCCTGCTCACGTCTGGCACGATCTCGCTCCAGTGCGACGCGAACGGCATCCAGCAGATCCTGATCTCGGAATGGCTTAGTGAGGAACTCGACTGCTCCAGCCTTCATGGCGCGAACAGTCATTGGAATGTCGCCGTGACCGGTGAGAAAAACTACTGGAATGTGAATATGTCTCCTTGCAAGCTCGTGTTGAAAATCGAGTCCACTCAATCCAGGCATTCTGACGTCGAGTACAAGGCAACTCGGCACATCTGGCGGCTTTTTGTGCAAAAAGCTATCAGCCGAGTCAAGGCTCTCCACCTGAAGCCCCACAGTGCTTAAGAGGAACTTGAGCGAAGAACGTACCGATGGATCATCATCAATAACAAAAACGACCGGAGCACCACCAGTCATGAAGCACCCCGACCAACTGCTGGCAGCGTAAAGGAGAACACAGCACCGTGGGGAGAGTTGGGCGTGGCCCAGAGTCGACCGCCGTGATTTTCAACAAGAGAACGGCTGATGGACAAACCCATTCCCATACCGTTCACTTTCGTCGTAAAGAAGGGAGTGAAGACGCGATCTGTTTCTAAACCAAGGCCAGTGCCCGAGTCGCGTACCGCAACCAGCACGTCCCCGGATTCGTCAATCCGCGATTGCACCCCCAAAAGTCGAGGTCGATTTGTTACAGCAGTCATGGCTTCGATGCCATTCATGATCAAGTTCAGCAGGACCTGCTGCAATTGAACACGATCAGCCAGCACAAGCGGGAGCGCTGTGGTCAACTGGCGTTCGAGCAGAATTCGATTCTCATAAATCTCGCGGCCAGCTAGAGTCAGGACTTCCTCAATCACCTCATTTATTTGCAACTCGTTCTTTTCGGCCGGCTTTTTCTTTATGAACGAGCGGATCCGACCTATGACAGCACTTGCACGCGTGCCATCGGCAACGATTTCTTCGAGAGCCCGACGCAGAACTTCAGGTTCGAGATTACGAGCGGCGTGCAGTCTCAGGCACGCGTTGCCGTTATTTGTCACGGCGGTCAGAGGTTGATTGACTTCATGGGCTATGGACGCCGCCAGTTCGCCCATCGTTGTCAGCCTAGAAACCCTTGCAAGCTCCACTTGCGTCATCTGCAAGGCTTGTTGTGCCTCTTTCCAATCATGCAGATCGACAACGCTCCCGAACCACTTCATGACGCGACCTTTTTCGTCGCGCAATGGTAGAGCGCTGGAAATGCACCAGCGATAAGCTCGGTCTGCCGCCCGCAGGCAACGAAATTCGTACTGAAATGGTTCACCTGTCGAAACTGCGGCTGTCCAAGCCCGAGCCATTTTCTCAATGTCGTCCGGATGAACAGTTTTCATCCAACCAGCACCATGAACTTGTTCCGCGGGTAAGCCCGTGTAGTCAAGCACGCGCTGATTGCAATAATCAATCGCCCCATCTACCTCAGCACTCCAGAGCATCTGCGGAATGGTCTCGGTTAATTCACGCAGGCTCCGTTCGCTCGCGCGCAGCTTATCCTCAGCCAGCTTTCTCTTACTGATATCGCGAATGAAGCCGGTGAATATCCGATGCTCATTGCTGGTCAGCTCTCCGAACGAAACTTCCACCGGGAATTCCTGCCCGTCCTTGTGCAGGCCGGTTAGTTCGGTACCTTGCCAGTTGATGTGCCGATCGCCGGTAGCCACATAGCCTCTGAATCCCTTCTCGTGCAGCTTCCGCATATACTCCGGCATTAGTACAGTCAAAGATTTCCCAATCAACTCCGTCGGGTCGTAACCAAAGATGCTCCTGGTTGCGGAATTGGCCAACTGAATTGTACCGTTCTCGTCCATGCTGATCACAGCATCACTGGCTGTCTCGACAACGAGGCGATACCTTTCTTCGCTGTAGCGGCGGGCGGATTCTTCCTGTTTACGTTCGGTAATATCAGTAACGACACCGCCGATGGCGTAGATCTCGCCCTCTGCGTTGAACAGCGGAAACTTCTGGACGATCCTGGTGTGTTGTCCGTCTTCATAGAGAACCACGTCTTCAAATTTCGTCGGTAGGCCTGCCTCTAGCACCTGTCGATCAACGGCTTGAAAGGCAGCAGCCTGTTCCGCTGAAAATAGCCCATCGTCGGTCTTGCCCTTGATTTCGTCCGTGACGTGAAAGGCTTTCTTGAACTCCTTGTTGGCATAGAGATACCGGCTCTGCCGATCTTTCACAAAAATCAGGTTTGGGCTGTTTTCGAAGAACGCCTGCAGCAGTATCTCGGTCTCTTGCAGCTTGGCCTCGGCTTCTTTACGTTCATTGATGTCCTCACAAGCGATCAACGTACGCAAGGATGACTCGCGGCCGCGGGTTGGGGTAACCGCTAGAGCCTTCCTGATCAAGAACCAGCGGTATTGGCCATCAGCGCTCCGAATACGCGCCTCAGTCTGGAACGGTTTCCCGGCGGCCAAAGCCACGGTCCATTCGTCAATGAATTGGGCAACATCGTCTGGGTGAATCGTGGTTTGCCAGACCCAGCCGCTCAGGGGTTGCAATGAGCAACCCGTATATTCCTGCCAAGCGCGATTCACAAACTCAACGGAACCGTTCGGCAGTGCACACAGGACCAGCGCCGGGATCTTTTCGATCAGCGTACGCAGATCTAGCTGCTCGCCGCTCTGTGTTTCGCCAGTCATGTCTTAAAAAGCTAGGCTGCGCTGCTGCCTTCCTCGACCGCGTAGTACGGGTTGTGTCGCAGCGCTCCCCGGCAAACCGAGAGGGGGTGCGTCCCAAACCCGCCGTCCAGTAGGAGACGACCGGAAACGGTATTTACGTCGTACATGCACACAATCACGCACGGATAGCGAAGCGCGAGAAGTGTTGCCCTAGTTTCGAGTTCGACTACTTCGTCGGCCCCTCTGCCGGGCAACGGAGCTTGGCCCATACCAAGGTTGCCCAGGTACCTGATCGCCGTTGCTCCTTTGCTGACCGCATTCGAAAAGGCAGCGTCGATATTTGCCAGCGTCACAGATGCAGAAGACTCGCGGCGCAAAATGACGAGCCGACCCTCGCCAAGCGCACTATCCAAGTCACGATTCGTCTTTCGTAGAATCGCCAAGACGCGATGGTTCGCTTCATCGTGGCCGAATAGAACACAATGCTGAAATTCGTCGGCGATCCCAAGTTCGAGAAACCGAACCCCCCGCTCGAATTCCTCGTCAGTTTGCCAAAAATGGATGAGATGGCTACCTAGTGGGACTTCGTCGTCGGTGATGCCGAGAGCGACTTTGTCAATAGAGGTCTTCATACCGTTCACCATAGTGGCGATTTGTGCGTCCGACAACAGACGCAGTCGCACAGTCGCGGAGGGTCTTCACTTGTGCCGAGGAGGAAACGATTCTTCCATTTTACACCCGCACCATCTTAAATCCGGAGAGGTGTGACTGGGTAGGCCTCCGGGGTGAGTTCCACCTCCCCCGGTGAAGAGACTAAAACTTGTCAGGAATGACCCACGCCGACACGATCAACGCCGATCTGCTCGCGTTCCTCAAGCAAAACTCAAAAGAAAGGGGGCAGATTCAGAAACTGCCGGTACGTTTGCTTCTGAGCTTATGTCCTGGCAGCTTCGGATCTTATCCTGGACAGATTTCTCTTTTTATGGGGCCGCGCGCTGCAGGTTCAGCCGGCGAAGCAACTGTGCATTCGCAGCCACGATGATAGTGGAGAGACTCATTGCGACTGCACCAACGCTCATGGGCAGATCGAGTCCGCATCGGACGAGAACGCCTCCTGCGACCGGGATGGCGACGAGGTTATAGGCGGTCGCCCAAACGAGATTTTGAATCATCTTTCGATACGTAGCCCGAGATAGCTTGATCGCTCCCACAACATCGCGCGGATCGCTGCGCACAAGCACGATTCCAGCTGACTCAATCGCCACGTCGGTTCCCGCCCCAATTGCGATTCCAACATCTGCGGTCGACAGCGCCGGAGCATCGTTCACACCATCACCCACCATTGCGACCCTTTTGCCGCCTGATTGAAAGCGCTTCACTGCCGAAGCCTTGTCAGCAGGGAGAACCTCGGCTGCGACCTCATCTATACCGAGACGTCGGGCGACCGAATCGGCAACCGCCTTCGAGTCTCCGGTGATCATCGCGACCCGAATACCAAACCGATGAAGCTCTGTGATCGCCTCCTTTGATTCGGGCCGAATCTCATCTTCAACGGCGAAAGCGCCGAGCAGTCGCCCTTCGGCAACGACATAGAGAACCGTCTTTCCCTCGGACGCCCACGTGGTCGTTAACTCTTCAACTTCCGGCGGTACTGTTACTTTGCCCCCGGTCAACAGACGCGGTGCACCGATTACGATGCTCCTGCCGTTTACGCGTGCCTGTGCCCCTCGACCGGGTAGCACTTCGAAGTCGGCAGCTTGCAACGTGGGCAGGTTTCGGCCCTTGGCTTCCGCCACGATTGCCTTGGCCAGCGGATGCTCGGAATTGAATTCGACTGCAGCAGCGTGGGCAAGCAAATCACTCTCGTTGGTGCCAACCACAGCCGCAACTTCCCAGACTGCTGGGGACCCACGTGTGAGCGTGCCGGTCTTGTCGAAAATCACCACGTCCAAATTGCGGGCGCGTTCGAGTGCGAGTCTGTCCTTGATAAGGAGACCGTTCTGAGCCCCAAGCGATGTCGAGATCGCAATCACGAGCGGAATCGCCAGCCCCAGGGCGTGCGGGCAAGCAATGATGAGGACGGTTGCCGTTCTAATCAGGGCGTGTTCTTTGTCGCCTGACAACCACCAGTAGATAAAAGTAATCGCGCCTGACGCGACGGCCACGTAGAAAAGGATTGCGGCGGCACGATCGGCAAGAGCTTGCGTACGAGACCCAGAAGCCTGTGCAGCAGCAACGAGCCGCATGATGCCGGACAGAGCGGTCTGCTCTCCTACTGCAGTGACGCGGACTCGAAGCCTTCCCCCACTGGCGACTGTTCCTGCGATCACTGCCGCACCTGGCCCCTTCAAGACCGTCCGGGACTCGCCGGTAATCATCGACTCGTCAACGTCCGCAGCCCCCTCGGCGACTGTGGCATCTGCCGGAACGCGGGTTCCGGGCCGGACCAGGACAACGTCGCCCACGCGCAACGCAGAGAGCGGAACGGTTTGAATTTCCGTATCGCTTACTCGTTCGGCAGTGTCAGGAAGCAGTGCGGCTAACGCACTGAGTGCGCCACGAGCTTGGGAAATAGCTCGCATTTCCAGCCAGTGGCCCAAGATCATGATCGTAATAAGGGATGAAAGTTCCCACCATACTTCAATGTCGAAAAGGCACCGAATGTCGCGGCGAGCGAGGTACAAAAGGCGACTATGATCGCCAGGCTGATAAGGGTCATCATGCCGGGCTTGCGGTCCGCCAGTTCAGTCCATGCCCCACGGATGAAAACGAGACCGCCGTAAACGAACACCACCGTTCCGAGGATTGGAGCGATTAAGTTCGAGCCGGGAAAGGAAGGTGCTCTGTACCCAAGCCAGTGTTGGACATCAGACGACCAGGCGATCACGGGAATCGAGAGAGCGAAGCTCAACCAAAATTTGTCGCGAAACATAGCGACGGAGTGTCCGGCATGACGGTCGTGACTCGCGTGGGCCGCCATCTTCTGCCCAGCATGTCGGTCGCCCTCTTGTTGCGTTAGTTGGTTCGTTTGCAACTCCGATGTCGAATACTTAGGGATAGACGAGCCGCACTTCGCGCTGCTCGCTATTTTTTTCTCCGCGGTGTTGGAATTCGCCAGTCACTACCAGCTTGCCCAGCACGCACCACACTTCAGTCAGGTAGTACTTGCCATCTCGACGAACGAACAGCAGCTTTGCATCGTCTTTGCTCACTGGATCTCCATACAAAATACGCGGGATGCCGACACTTAATTTTGCCCCTTTGGCACGGATTGAGATCGAGCTTGGCAACTCGGAATCGAACAGATAATCTCCCGCTGGAAACTTTTGCCCTTGCGCCCAGAAGTCGAATGGAACGCTGGCCCCGGACCTTACGACCGTTTGGGCTAGACCTGCACCCGAAAGCAAAAGCAGAACGCATGCTAGTGAAGCTGCCAGCCATGGTCTCGTAACCGAATTAAGGACATGTGTCAGCTTCGGTAAACTCGCCTCCCGCGGGAAGCCTCGGGTTAGTCTTGCGATAATCAGCATTTGAATTCTCCTTTCAATCAATGTGTGCGGGTAGTCACGTCAGACACATCGTCTTGCGGTTTGTAATAGGGCATCCGTTGTGCTAGATTCTTGTGGTCCAGAATTGTGCTTAATGGAATTGAAGACTTGCCATTGTCTTTCGGTCCTTTCAATCATTCCGAGACTGCGACAATAGCGCACTTCGTAGCCTCAAATTTGGGCCACGCCGCCATCGACGTAAAGCTCAGTGCCCGAAACATAGCTAGCTTCGTCAGACGCGAGAAATGAAACAGCTTTAGCGATCTCGTCCGGGTCTCCCAACCTGCCGAGCGGAACATTATTCTCCATCTCTTTCTTCATTATGGTGAGCGCCTCGCCTTGTTGCAGGCTCTCCATGATCGGAGTATCGATGTGGCCGGGGCTGAGAACGTTCACGCGGATGCGACGGTCTCGCAGGTCATTCGTCCAGGTTCGTGCAAAGGAGCGAACGGCAGCCTTCGTGGCGCTGTACACACTCATGGCGGGAAAACCCTTGATATCGGCAATTGATCCATTCAGAATGATTGATCCTCCGTCCTTCATCAAAGGGAGGCCTTTCTGCACAGAAAAGAAGAGACCTTTGACGTTTGCGTTGAAGTGAAGGTCAAAAAATCCCTCATCCACGGTGCCAAAGGGCGCCAGCTTCGCGAGGCCAGCATTCGCAAAAATAATGTCGACCTTACGATTCTGCTTTTTCACCGCGTCGTATAAACGATCGAGGTCAGATAGACTGGCGACATCGCCTTGCACAGCCGTCACGTTTTTTCCAATATCAGCAACTGCGGCATCCAATGCGTCTTTACGGCGGCCCGTAATGAACACGTGATCCATGCCTTCCTGAACGAAGCGCTTCGCCGTAGCGAGGCCCATGCCGGTCGACCCTCCCGTAACAACCGCTACCTTTCCTTCAAATTTCTTTGGCATAACCGACTCCTCGTGTGCTGAACCTCTAAGAACTTGTCGAACCTCTCACCGCACTTCGAGTTCTTGCACGCAGTGTGCCAGTTTGAGAACAGTCTCCTTGCCAGCATCAGTGCGCGTGCGATCAACTGAGCTCGCCTCCTGCGTGACGTCCATAGGTCTCGTGTTGCTATAGCAACATTGACGATCGAATGACAGAGCAGGCGGTCGCGAGAGGCCCAGGATCGGAGTCCCTCTACTTTTGTTGCGAATGAATCACCCTCTTCCTAGAGTCCCGAGGCCTGTGCCACCATCCACGAATAGCGTCTGACCTGTAATGAAGCTTGCCGTGTCCGAAGCAAGGGAGGTTATTGCCGCAGCCACTTCGATGGGCAGCGCGAACCGCCGCATGGGCACTCTAGCCAGATAGCGGCCCTCGCCTTCACTGCCCGTTCGACTGTTGGCCCTGCATTTTAGAGCGTAGCTGTTATTCGAAGCCGCGAACCGAGCACTCCAAAATGTGCAGACCCACTGATGGCATTCCAGTTGCTTTTGAAGACGGTGTCGATCGAACCTGGAGAAATGAAGTATGGCGAAATTCGAAATTGTCTGGCGGAATCCAGAACCTGTGAAGCACACCCTGCGGCGGCGGCACAGTCTCGAAAAAGGTAGCAACCACGCGTTGTACGTCCTGCAGGAACTCGTAGACGACGGATGCCTCGGTTACTGGACAACCATTTCCGATTTAGAAGTTCTTGTCGGCGGCCGCGCCGCCTAAGGCAGATTGTTGCCACTCCGCAGTAGCCTGTCAGGTTGCACGATAAGTACTGAGCCGGGGGCCTAAATGCCAAAGAGGAACAACAAATCACGTTCCGCTATTGCAAATGGCATTCCCCGCATGGCCTGCACACCGGAGCAAGCAGGTCATTTGCTGCAAGGACTGCGGAGAGACTATCGGGCGCTTACGCTAAAGGAACGGAATCAAGTCAGGGCTTTTATGTTGGGTGTTTATCGGAAACGACGACCGATCTCTGGGTGACTCGGTTCGTGGATGCCGACTCGCTCGGTCAGATGCAAGCGAATCGGAATGATGCACACCTCGTTCGGCAATTCACACCACCGAAGTTTCCGTAGCACTCTTTAGACCAATACTCCTCGAACCCAAAGAAGAACGAACACAACCAAAACGACCAGTAGGAGAGCTACTACGGTAATGAAGGCGGCAATGTCGCGTGCCTTGTCCTCTCCATCCGGATCAAGGTACCGAATAGCAGCCCAGATTTCTTGCTCTTGGTCGGTCATTTCGTCTTCTATGTTCGGTTCATCAAAAGCATTCGAGGAGCCACACTCTGCCGTCCCCAATCGCCGGCTGATGGCCGGCAAAATTCCGCGCTCGGACAAGACCAACCGACGTATTTCCGGTCCTTTTCCTAGCAAAAGTCCATGCAGCGACGATTGATCCTGTGCCGCCTGCGAGGATGAGGAGGTCGAATTCCTCGGGCCCTTCTCCTCGCCTATCGGCGTTACAGAAACCATTTGTTCATGCAATTTTCCCCTTCTCAGCAACTGGCTGTGCTTTGGCTTGCATGGATTTGACAAGGTCTGCGGCGGAGGCACCTTCCAGTGAGAGTCCGTAGCCAACCTCTCGCACAATGCGCTCCTTCAAGGGTTGAATAAAGTGAGCCCGTGTGTTTCAGCGCGTGACTTCCGGAGCCTTGAAGTAAAGCGAGGTAAGCTCGCGCGCCCGAGCGAGGGCCTTGCCATTCGGAACAACCTCCGCGACCACTCCCCATTCATACGCGGTCTGCGCTGTGATTGGCTGTGGATTCAGCAAAAACGCCTCCGCTCTTCCTGCGCCCGCACGGTAGCTCCAAGTGGTAAAGATTCCGTCGCCGGGTACAATGCCGCCGGCAAAGTGCGGCAGATCATCGAAAGTTGCCCCTTCGCCAGCCACAATTACGTTGGCAAGCAACGCATACTCTGAATGCACATGGGCAGATCCTTCGACGGCCGCAATCACCGGAACTCGAATGTTCGCTAGATTCTCGAGAATCTGAACACCCTCGTCGTGTACCTGACTCCACACAGCGGGATCGGCGACATTGCCGAAGGACGCAAAATCAATTCCTGGGATAAACGCCCCCCCTGTTCCTGTCAGGATCACGATCTGGTTCGCTCGGTCCTGGGAAATCCGGTAGAAAGCGTCGACAAACTCCGTGTGATCCTGAGCCGTAAAGGTTAGTGGACGGCCATTGCTGTGGAACTCGACTACCAGTACGCCCTGCGCATCTCGGGTCAACTTGACGCTACGGTACCGGAGGAAATAAGCGGGTTGAGTCGTTTGCACAATAAGTCCTCGAAGAACTCGAAGTAGTTAAATTAGTAAACCCTGTCAGATAGCTAGCTACTTTTGCGACACCACATTTCTTCGTGTGGAATGGCTGCGGACATGATGCGGCGCTCCGGCCAAAGCTCGCAATCGCATTGGTATTCGGTCACTGGCTCCGCAGGTGAAAGTTAACTGTGACTGTGGTTTCGACTTCTACCGCTTGCCCATTTAGAAGAAACGGCTTGTAGCGCCATTGCTTGACCGCTTCGATCGCGGCGGGCGCCAATAGCGGGTGCCCACTAACAATTTGCAGGTGCTGAATGTTCCCGCCTTTGTCAATAAGCGCTGTCAGTACTACAACACCTTGAATGCGTGCCTGCTGTGCCAAGGGCGGATAAGTGGGCTCAACCCGGTAGCTGAGCAGGCCTTTGATCACGCCTGGTGAAATGCGCACACGTTGCACGGTGGGCACCGGCTTGGACAAGGTAGAAGTGGCTGCAACGCTCGAACTGGAACTGATGATTCCCCCGATCACCCCGCCCAACTGACCTCCGGGGATCCCGCCAGGCACGCCACCGACCACACCACCTGTTGTCACGACCGGTGGTGGTGCGTCCTCTTCCTCAATCATCTGGATTTTTGCCGGGATTTTGCTTGGGGTGCGCAGCCGCCCGTTCGCGATGTTGCTGGTCACCTTCACCACTTTCGGCGTGGGTGGGGTGGACGCCGCTGGCGGCGGCGGGGGCGGGGGCGGCGGCGGAGGCGGGGCTTCAAGAAAAACGAGTAATTGCTCCCACTATCAGCGGTTCGAGTCCGCTCCTTCTGCTGCTGCCGATCGACTCTTCGATCTCTGCTGTAGAGATGGTGTTTCTTGTCACTGTAACTGCCTCCCAGCGCGTGTCGCTGCATAGCACAAATCAGCAACTGATTTGCCAAACCAGTTTCATGATGCACAACTGCACTCTCATTCCGTTTTACGTTACGCTTATCAAGCTTGGCACTGGTGGAGCGGCGAGGTGACTTCAGCGAGTTGCGATGCGGATTTGTCGCGGTTGCGACAGTGACGAAATAGCGACTGCAACTCTCCGGCCCTGGAGTATTGCGCTCTTTGCAGGCAAGGCAATCTGGTTTGGCGTTCGATGGAGTCTTGGTGGAGCCGTCGCTTCAACACGAAGCCAACACGACTGCGCACGGCGTACGGTCGGAAGAATGACAGTACCTCGACAATTCCCACAGGTGTCATCAATCGTGATGTTGAAGGACTTCGAGAATAGGACGTTGAGTCGTTTGTATAAGTCCTACGACTCGCTGTTACTTCGATCATTAAAGCTTGTCGAATGGCGAGCTACTTCTGCGAGATCATGTGGTCGCGCCTCAATGGCGCCATGCCGAAATTGATACTGAACCGTTTGCACCAGACAGAAACCGTTCGGTACTTCGACAAATCCACATCAGCGCCTAAAGCATAGTTCTGGTCACCGATATTTCCCTTGATAGTTTCCAGATCGATGAAACCAGCACGCAACACGCTAGCGTTGTCTCGTGCATCATCGGCGGCCACCAAGTACACATGAACGTCAGGGCCGTTCGAAGTCCTGAAGTTGGTGAAGCGGAGAATGCGATCGCCGTGCTCAAGGCGGTAGATGGTTGCGGAACCTGTAGTAGGGTGCATGACCCCATAGAAGGTTCCTGACTCCATGATTTTCGCGGACGAAGCGCCTTCTGTCGCAGGGAAACCTTCGTTTACACGGACATTGACGACAAGCCGCTCCGGCCGAAATTCGTACCACGCGGCCAACAGTGCAATAGCGAGCACGGGAATCACAATCTTCCACTTTTTCATTGTCAGTCTCCTCGGAGATAAGAATCCTGGACCCGCGCTGCTCGATATCCCTGGTGGAATATGCAGCGTTTGTTGTTGGCGTGGTACAACTTCGCGCAGTACGGAGCGACATCCCCGCGAGCCCAAAGGAAAGCCTCTGCCGCGCCCAGCATGCCCAATGTGGGCGCAACGAAATAGATCCAAAGGGCCTGCCAGTAACCGGCGCGCAACGCTGATCCAAATGTCCGCGCGGGATTCATGCTCATACCGGAGATTGGTGTTTCGAATGTTATGAACGTCGCATACAGGGCACCGACTAAATAGGGCGTGTATCGTGCCAGTGTTTCGCGATTCGATGCGAACAGGACGGTGGTCATGAGGACAAAAGAGATGGTCACTTCGCCTGCGAATGCCCCAGCGTTGCCATAAATTCCAGGTACTGTCACTGCATACCGAACAGCGTCGTTCTCCGGCGCACCTCGCAGCATGTAAGCGGCTATGCCCACACTGCTAGCTGCGCCAGCAAATTGCGCGGCCACATAAAACAGCGCATTCCCAGAACGCCACCTTTACAAGCCGATAAAAAGTGAGCGTTATTGCCGGATTGAAATGACCTCCGGACTGTTTGCCCCAGGGCGTCATGACGATCGCGACCATCGTTACGCCCATCCACAAACCCATAAGGGCCCGACGACAGATAGCATTCCGAATGAAATGTCGGACTGGGGAAACGGGGTGCTGTAACAAGGTGGAGAATGCACAAACAAAGAACATGTATAAGGCCAGTTCGCCGGCCTCCATCAGATACTCCGGCCAGTGGAGACGAAGGCTATCGAATGCATTCAACGGGCATCTCCACAGGCGGTTCTTCAGCACACACTTTCATTCCTGATGGTTTTGCTTCCCACAAATTCGTTTATACGCAAATTTCGATCCGGAATTCGGCATGTTGTCCCCATACTATTACCCCGCGGGAAGGTTCATTGTTTGATAGAACCTGACCACGTAGTCTCAGTCATTTTGTCGGCTCGAAGCCCAACCGAAGTCTCGCCGGTGATCACACTATTCTGCAGATGTTTGCCTGACAGCAACGCTCTCACCACGTCCTGCTTCAACAAGTAGAACGACACAGCGAACAGAACGAGATCCTTCATTAGAAATGCCACTTTTTCGGTCATAGCGGGGAACCCGCCGGCAGACGCAGCCCAGCCATCTGGCATGAACGGGATAATGGTGACAGTGCCGACAAAGGCAACGCATGATCCGAGGGCCCCGAGAATTCCCAGTTTTTTGTTCCAGAAGCCCAAGAGCAAGAGCCCACCAAACAACCATTCGGCTACGCCTAAGAAGTACGTGGCGCCCCGAGGGCCAAAAACGGGATATAGCCAGGAAATCAGAGGGCCATTGCCGATGTACGGAATCAATGCCTGGGCTTCATATTGAAACCACTTCTGGTACCCGAAGAAAGCGAAAATGATCACCATGGATGCACGGATCAGATGGTAGTCAAGATCATTCTTGAGAATGCCAATTTTGACGAGCAGATTCGTAAGATGATTCACCGTTCACTCCTTCCATGTCGCTTATGCTGCCGTTGTACTCGTGAGTTCACGTCGAACACCGTCCCAGATCAACAATTTGTCAGGCTGCCTGTCATCTCAGTTCGAATTCATTGCACGCATTGTGCCAGTTGCTAACAGCTACTTGTGCCCGCATCAGTGCATTTAGTGAACGTTCTACCGAGCACGCTGGCCGCCTACGTGTCGTAATGAAGTCTTGCGTCGCTATCGCAACACTGGGCAATCGAATGGCAAAGCCAGCGAACCGAACTCCCACGCAGAGATTGACGCGGCGGATGACACGCAATCATGAAGGTTGGCACAATGTGTCGCCGGAAAGGAGTTCTATCGAACCCGGCGTATTCAGCGAATTCTGCACTTACGCCTCTGGCGGCCGAACTATCCGATGGAACCTGGCGAGCTGATTGTGCCGCGATCCGTCTTGAAAGGTGTCCAGGAGCTTGTCGTTGGAAGCGTTAACCGGAAACGGATGCTACTTTGTGTTGGGCAGCGTACGCACGTAATTGACCAGGTCCCAAATGTGATCCGTTGTCTCAACTTTGCCGAAGGCTGGCATCCCTGTGAATCGGATTCCGTTCTTGATAATCCAAAACAGCTCCTGATCGGAATAGCTCTGCACTTGCTTACCGGTGAGATCTGGTGCGCGTGGGTACATCCATTGTCCCGGTGGCGTTTGGGCGCGGCCGTCAACCCCATGGCATATGCCGCAATCCAAGCCGTAATGTGTACCTCCTGTTTCAACGCTGGCATTTGTGTCTACTGGTCGCGGAGGAATTCCTTGGCGGCTCGCTAGACGAATGATGCGGTGCTTGACCAGATTCGCAATGCGTGTTTCAAGAGGGCCGGGTTCCTGCAGCGCCGTCACACTGAAATGCATCAGTCCATTCACAATCAGCACAACAGCAAGCGCGAGCATTGTCCACGTGATTCGCGATCGCATTTTGTCTCACTCAGCAGCAGGTTAGGAGCCGCCTTATTCAGAGCTCTTCTGTGCAAGTCAGCGACCACACTCGGAGGATACAAGGTCCTTGAGGAATCTGAACGTTTCCGCCCCCCTCGGGTCGAATCGAGTGTCGGTATTGACATCAGCTGCGCGGATGATGCTTCTCGAATCGATTATGTAGCGTGTGGGCATCGGCAAATCTTCTGTCACCGTTTCGCCTGCTGTTTTGTCAAACTGTGACGCTCCAGCGTCAACTGTCTTCTGAAGAGCCCTGTGCAACGTGCGTTCCCTTCCCTATAGGATTCCGATAAGCATTTATCTTCTTCGAGTACGATGAATCGGCGTGCCTCACTTGCGCACCACTGGATTGTGTGCCGTCCCAGATGGCGCGCCAATCTTTGCCACATGTTCCCACGCATCTGAACTGGTTTGAGGAGAGCTCGATAGCGCCCCCGCACTCAGGACAGATGCAGTTTAAAATCGAGGACCTGACGTCCTCACTGCGAAAGCTCCGACTCTCCAACATATGTCTCCTTTACTTAGCATTGGCGAACTTGCGCCTGTGCATTGGTCACCGTACTTGCTCAATAGTGTCATTTGTCCATTAGCACTCCTCAGGCCACTCGAACGAGTGCGTAAGCGCACAAACAAAACAGTTTCTCTTTCACCCAAGCTCTATGGGATGCAACGACAGCTGATGGCTCAGAGGTCGATTCGTCACTGCTCCGAGGAAAGCCAGAGCTTAGGGTGTCATGGGTTGTCAAACTAACGACGGCTGTCTCATTGCCGACATTCCCGCCGCTCACAACATTCGTGCCATTGCAAGACCTCGAGATTTCGTGCGGGAAATGCTCGTCGCCCTGCTGCGACGTGGAACATTGCGTGCATTCCTTTGCCAATGGAGGGAGTCTATCTATGGCAACCACAGTAGCAGATATCAATTGTGCGGGAAGCGGGACCGTCCACCTCTATCACAAGAAGGTTCAAGAACTAACATGCCGGATCAGCCACAGCTTGCCTAATCTTCATCGAATGGCGCTGCGACGGATGGGAAATGTGGCTGACGCAGAAGATGTGGTTCAGGACGCCTTGTTATCCGCCTACTCGCATGTTGGGCAGTTCAGAGGAGAGGCACGAATGTCCACCTGGCTGACGTCGATCGTGATCAATTCTGCACGCATGAGATTACGTCGGCGATCATGGCCAGCTAGCGTACGCTTGGACGAACAGGCGCCAGATGCTCACGCGTTCACGGAGATCCTATTTGACTCTCGGCCCAACCCTGAAGAGGAATGTCGAAGGGCGGAACGCGCAAAACTGCTATGCTAGCGCCCTCTTTTAGGACGTCATCGCCGACTCTCCGTCGTACTTTTCAATTGCGCCATGTGGATGGCCTGAGCATCCGGGAAACGGCACACCTCTTGGGGATACCCCAGGGAACAGTGAAGGCACGGGTCGCAAGGGCTCGCGCAAGACTGAAACAAACGCTGCAAGAGAGTCTCGGCGTAACATTATGATGCGATCTGAAGGCTCGACGATCACGATTCCTTACTGGCGCACCAACTGCTATGTCGGATTTGCTAAACGGAAGGGTAGCGGCATATCCGACTCGACAGTCGCTATGCTGTCATTCGTGTCGGATGACAACGGGGACAGCAATAGCTGCTAGTGAGAGATCCCACTGTCAGGTCTGTAGATGCGGTCCGAGAAGAACATGTCAAGAAGTAGTGCAACGCGTGACGCACAACCTTGGTCCGTTGTTAGCATTTGGAAGCCTGATTGCTGGTTTAGTTGTAGCGTGAGACGGCCGCAAGCCGGTAGAACGCCAATCATTGAGGAGAAGTACTTATGGCTATCATCTCGCAGGGCTTTTCCGGTCGACGCAGCGCCACGGATGCAAAACTTCCGCCGGGTCAATACGTCACGACTGATTTCCCCGTCTTGTCGGCAGGACCGACGCCACACATATCCCTCGATCGCTGGGAATTTACCATCGACGATGGCAGTAACGTTTTGAAGCGATGGGATTGGAAGTCGTTCCGCGAGTTGCCCACCGAGACCATCACGGTTGATATACATTGCGTAACGCGATGGTCAAAACTTGGTACATCATGGGAAGGGGTTTCGCTTGATGTCATGCTTGCAGATGTAAAAACAGATTTGTCCTACGCGATGTTCCGTTCGTATGGCGACTACACAACAAACCTTCCTCTGAAAGATGTTGTCAACAAGCAGGCGTGGATCGCGTTCAAATTTGATGGGGCAGATCTTGCGCCGGAACACGGCGGCCCCGCGCGACTTCTCGTCCCTCATCTTTATTTCTGGAAGAGCGCCAAATGGGTGAAGGGCTTGACGTTGATGTCACAGGACAAGCCGGGCTTTTGGGAAGGCCTCGGCTATCACATCTATGGTGACCCATGGCTGGAACAGCGGTACTCGGGCGAGTAACGTGGCGTAGCGCCACAGTTGTCGGGCTGCACGATGAGACAACGAACGCGCGGACGATCGCACTTGCAGTTCGCGATTGGCCAGGTCACATCGCCGGTCAGCATGTTGATCTGCGTTTGACGGCTCCAGACGGATACTCCGCGGTCCGGTCCTACTCGATTGCGTCGGCTCCAAGCTCGGATGGGCGTATCGAAATCACCGTCGAGCGATTGCCGAACGGTGAAGTCTCACCCTACCTGACGAAGGAACTCATAGTCGGCGATGATCTGGAATTGCGAGGCCCGATTGGCGGCTGGTTCGTATGGCGTCGAGACCAAACCGAGCCGATCCAGCTCGCGGCAGGCGGCTCGGGCATCGTTCCCCTTATGGCCATGATTCGCTCGCGTGCTTCGGCCGGCAGCTCTGCTCCATTTCGATTGTTGTATTCCGTCAGGGAACCGGGAGCAGTTTTTTACCGGGATGAACTACGGGCGCTATCAGATCAGGACCATTCTGTAATTGTTACCTTCGCGTACACGCGAGCTACTCCCAAAGATTCGCCGCGGCCGCCCGGCCGCATCGATGCAGCGCTAATCGCGACCGGTACATGGTCCCCCAACCTTGGCCCAACCAGCTATGTCTGCGGCCCGACATCATTCGTTGAAAATGCGACCGACCTCCTGATCGCCGCTGGCCACGGTCGCGAAACCATCAGGACAGAGCGCTTCGGCGCTACAGGAGAACGGAAATGAGTGCACCTATGAACTACTTGGATGGAAATGCAGCTGCGGGGGAATTGAGCAGAATATTCGCAATGGATATTACGAGCGCAGAAGGACAGTGTGCAAATTGCGGCGCAAAGGGGCGTTTTGCCGAGGCACATTTATACGTGCAGTGCCCCGGCCTCGTCGCCCGGTGTGCGCTTTGCGGGCACGTACTGCTCCGACTGGTTAATACTCAGCGGCACGTATACCTCGATCTCCGCGGTATGAGGTACTTGACCCTCGACACAACACAGCGACAGGAGGCGAGCTAGGCCCATTGGCCATTTATCTCCTCATCCTCTCGGTCGTCACTCGCCTAGGCAGCGGTCCTCGCTAATCCACCCTTCTCAATGATAAAGTTTGCGATCGGTTCGACACCTTCGCCGCTCTTCAAATTCGAAAAAACGAAAGGCCGCTTCCCGCGCATTCTGAGCGTATCCGCCTCCATGACTGCAAGGTTCGCCCCTACAAAAGGAGCCAGGTCGATCTTGTTAATAACGAGAAGATCGGAACGAGTAATCCCGGGACCACCTTTACGCGGAATCTTTTCACCTTCCGCAACATCGATCACGTAGATCGTCAGGTCCGCTAGTTCGGGGCTGAACGTGGCCGCCAGATTATCCCCGCCCGACTCCACAAAGCACAAGTCCGCACGCGGGAATTTCTTGTTCATCTCTTGAATGGCAGCGAGGTTCATCGAAGCATCTTCACGAATTGCGGTATGAGGACAGCCTCCAGTTTCGACTCCCATAATGCGCTCCGCAGGCAGTGCTTCCGCCCGTGTGAGAATGAGCTGGTCCTCTTTCGTATAAATGTCATTGGTAATCACGTAAGTGTCGTAAGTGTCCCGGAGGCGCTTGCACAGCGCCTCAACTAGCGCCGTTTTGCCTGACCCAACCGGACCGCCGATCCCGACGCGCAAAGGATGGTTTTGAGAATCTGAACTCGTCATATTAATCATGAGCGGAACAACCTCGTATATTGCGTTTCATGCGACGCGGACGCGAGATCGACCATGAACGCAGCCGACCCCAGATCGTGAATCGTTGCTTGTTCTGCTTGCGCACTTGCGGCCAGCACTGCTTGTTCAAGCTCGGCAATGGCAAGCTGTCCATCGGTTTGACCAAGAGGGATCAACCGAACGCCAGCGGTTACTAAATTGGCGAGATAGCTCTGGAGGTATGCTGGCAGAGCCAAGCAGGACGGAACGCGCTGCCTAGCCGCGCGAACTCCGAGAACGACGGCCAGGGCAGCTGGAACACTGCGTTCAGAGAGAAATTTGGAGAGGCTCTCTACAACGCGATCGGGCCACACCCGGCATAGGGTTGCGAGACAGGCCTTCGCCTGCTGCGATGACTCAAGTGCAAATTCCGACGTCCCGCGAAACGCTGCCGCCAGCTCCGCAACTTCAAGTAACTTCTCGCAATCGTCGTCTGTCACGCAGCGCCAAGCCTCGAGGAAGAAAATCGCTTCATTTCGTCCCGACCCATAGCGGAGATCTGCTTCCAGCCAATCCACCAGGCTCTCGCGACCATGAATGTACCCCGCTTCAACAGCCCACTCGATGCCATGAGAATAGCTATAGGAGCCTGTGGGAAACGCGGGCGAAAGCCAGCTTTGCTGCCTCAGCAGCGCGAGAGGCGCGAAAGCGTACGGTTGATCACTCATGATAATGCCCACCCTCGCGATGGGCGCGATGGTGGCCGTCGCCGGTGTAAGCGCCGCCTTCGGGCTGGAAAGGGACCTGCACCCTTGCAAGATCTGCTCCGAAGCCAAGGAGCATATCCTCGATCACGTGGTCAGGCCGAATGCGAAGAACCTGGTCTCGAATTTCAGTCGGCAAATGCCGATTTCCCAAATGCCACGCGAGGCGAGCAAGCTGGTTGGGGTCTTTGTGCTTGACTTCGACAATGAGCTCAGCCGCAGCCTGCACCTTTAGCCATCTACCATCTTCAAGTTGCAGGCCATCTCCATCAGCCATGGCGACCGCTTGGGGAAGGTCGAGCAGGACATCTTCGCCTTGATCCCCAGTCAGGCGAATACGGCGTCGATGGCGCGCGTCAAAATCGAGAGTGAGCGATCCTGCCGCGTTTTCCGTTGGCCAATGCCCGGCGGGCCGATGAATCGAGGCGCGATGAGTGGGAGTACCGTGAATGGAAGCGTTATGCATAGTCATACTCAATACATGAAATAACGTTGAGCCAGGGCCAGCACTTTGGCCGGCTCGCAAGTGAGAAGCCGGCCATCGGCCCGCACTTCGTAGGTTTCCGGGTTTACTTCCATGTGAGGAGTGGCGCCGTTCAGAATCATGGAACGCTTTCCGATCTTGCGCGTGTTGGATACTGGAAGAAGTTTTTTTGCCAGCCCGAGCGTCTGCCCTTTGTCGAGTAGAGCCTGACTGACAAATGTCACCGAGCTTTCCGTCATGGCACGGCCGAACGCCCCGAACATCGACCGGTAGTACTCCGGCTGAGGGGTAGGAATAGAGGCGTTGGGATCTCCCATGATGGCTGCCGCGATCATGCCGCTTTTCAGGACCATGTCAGGCTTCACGCCGAAAAAGGCCGGATCCCATATGCAGAGATCAGCAAGCCTTCCGACTTCAATCGAACCGACATAGGCGGAGATACCCTGAGCTATCGCGGGGTTGATCGTGTATTTGGAGACATAGCGCCGCGCTCTGAAATTATCGTTCTCGCCCTTCTCCTCGGCCAGCCGCCCAAATTGTTTTTTCATTTTGTCAGCAGTCTGCCACGTACGAATGATCACTTCGCCAACGCGGCCCATTGCCTGACTGTCCGAGGACATGATCGACAAGGCGCCGAGATCCTGCAGAATGTCTTCGGCCGCTATGGTTTCTTTGCGGATCCGGCTCTCGGCAAAGGCAACGTCCTCTGGAATACGGGCATCGAGATGATGAGTGACCATTACCATATCGAGCGCCTCTTCAAGCGTATTTGCGGTGTAAGGTCGCGTTGGCGTCGTAGAAGCCGGGATGACGTTTGCCTCGCCGCACACCTTGATGATGTCGGGGGCGTGGCCGCCACCGGCTCCTTCGCTGTGAAAGGTGTGAATCGTTCTTCCCTTGAAGGCTGCGATTGTATTCTCGACAAAACCGCTTTCATTCAATGTGTCAGTGTGGATGAGAACCTGCACATCCATGTCATCCGCGACGGAGAGGCAGCAATCGATGGCGGCGGGGGTCGCACCCCAGTCTTCATGAAGCTTGAAGCCGCACGCGCCGGCCTCGATCTGCTCGATGAGGCCT
>WNFS01000571.1_pt1 | contig 26545 bp, 18 predicted proteins | sample 5400141 | NCBI WGS metagenome assembly WNFS01 (sample SAMN13153358, study PRJNA577476) | soil metagenome | isolation source: 60 cm saprolite under Madrone tree | place: USA:California | collected 2016-06-14
CCAGCTGCGACTACCACGACGATGCCCGCTCGCCATGCGGATTCCACAGCCTGGCAGAGCGGATCAAGAGTGTAGCTTTCATAGACCCCGCGAGCCAGAGATAGGTTGATGACTCGAATGTTGTAGGTATTCTTGAGATTTATTGCCTGCTGGAGGGCGGCGATCACCGAACTATCTGTGCCCGCACCCGAGGAATCCAGCGCCCGGAGATTGATGATTTTTGCTTCTGGCGCGATGCCGCGATAGACCCCTGGGTAGTAGGACGTCGAGGATGCGTAGGCGTTCCCCGCGATGATTCCGGCAATGTGCGTTCCGTGGCCAAATGCGTCGCCGCTGGACAAATCGCCCGGCACAAAGCTCTCACTGTAGGCGATGCGGGACGATTGATTGTCGTTGGAATTTAGGTCATAAGCGCTGCTAACACCGCTGTCAATGACAGCGATTCCAACGCCCGTCCCATTCCAGCCGCTGGCAAAAGCAAGATCTCCGTTTACAGCAGTGACTACGTGATCGAGGGCGCCTGCTACAGGGCGATCCGGAGAGATGTACGCTACGCCGGAATGGGAGGCCAGACTGCTCAGGCTGCCACCTTTGACGTTGACCAACTGGGCGTGGATCAGGGGCAGGTCGCTTTTTGCGGTGGCGCCATCGGCCGTCAGGTCTGTCGCGTCATTCTTGAACTGGACGATAACGTCTATGGAAGCTTCGGGGTCCACTCCCTTTAGGTCCGGGGCGATCTTTGCGACCACTACTGACTGGTCGTCGTTGGGGCTCGCGCTGGCAGAATCGGTGCCGTTTTCATTGATCGGAACGCTGGAGTGGCCAAAATCAGCTTGATTCGAACGTATCGGGTTTTCTCGAGTGGCAATGGCCGCAGCGGAAATGATGGGTGTGGCAGTGACGGTCGGAACGGACTTGGCGTGGCTGGAAATAGCCCGGCCAGGCGCTCCACCTTTAAAGGAGCCATCTTGACTCGGCGTCCGAGGATGCTCGGCCAACGGCGGTGCCTGCTCCGTTACTTGAGCGGAGGGGCGACCAAGATCGCGAGAATGAGTCCACGGGTTGTATCCGAGAACTCCTGCCACGAAGATAGCGCCCGAGAGAGCGATGAGCGCCCCCCAAGTCGTCGTTTTGAGTACGCTGCTGGTGGTGCGGGGAGTTTCGTAGCTGCCGGGCATGGGCTTGACTCCTGCGAACTGGACTGCGGGCCTCAAATCTTGTCGAGAGACCCGGTAACGTTTGTGTTCTCTGCACAGCGAGTATCGCGGACAGTCAAATCCGGGTCGATGGTACAGAGGACCCCCAGGTTTAGTACTAAAGTACAGGTGGTTTTGAGTGCCCCTGAGACGCGCCCAGGGAGAAGTTCGTCGAGGATTGGTCAATATCCTGTGAGCGCGCCCGTCTAGCTGAAAGACAGTACCCTTTCAATACAAAGCACTAGCCGTACTATTCCCAACCCAGGCCTCGCCTCTCAAGATTCTACGGAAGGATTCGGTTCCACCGTTCGCATCGAGTTGGAGCTATGGCAGTTATCTAGCCGCCCGTACAGACCTGTTGGTGGCCTGCCGGAAGACCGGTTGTTCGCAGAGTTCCGCGCATCGCCCGGGTGAAAGAACCTTCGCATCCGGATAGTAGAGAGCGAGACCGTCAGTGGAAGCAGCAAAAAGAGAAGATTTCTGGAGCATCACCCGGCTTGACTTACAGTCACTTGGGGTTCCTGCGGTCACGTTCATTTTCACCCAGCTCATTGGTGGACTGCCGCTCTTGCCATACGCCATCTACCGCTGGCACTCGGATGACTTGTTTCGATATGTGTGCTTCCTGGTTGTGGCCCTCGCCGCCTCCCTCTTGAAAGTGCGCCTGCCGGGCATCAAAGCCACGATGTCCGCCAATTTCCTGTTTATTTTGGTCGGTATCATCGATCTCTCCTATTCCGAGACCTTGTTCATGGGCTGTTTCGGCGGTTTGGTTCAGACGCTATGGCGGGCGCATCCTCGTCCCCGTCCGATTCAATGGCTCTTTAACCTGGCCAACCTGGCTCTATCCATTACTGCCGCGGAAATGGTCTTCCACAGCCGGCTGGCGGGAACGATTGGGTTCCGCTGGCCACTTCTGATGGCGGCGGCGGCAACCACTTACTTTGCCTTCAACACCATCTCCGTCTCCGGCATCATCGCCATGACCGAGGGACGTAATCCCGTCCACGTTTGGAAGGAATGCTATTTGTGGGCCTTTCCCTATTATTTGCTGGGTGCCCTGATCGCTTGTGGCGTGAGTCTTGTTAACCGGCTGCTTGGGTGGCAAGTCGCTCTTCTGGTTTTCCCTATCGTCTATTGGATCTACCGCTCCTACCAGACCTACCTCAGCCGCCTCGATGCGCAAAAGAAACACGCCGAGGAAATTGCGGCTTTGCACTTGCGAACCATCGAAGCACTCTCCCTTGCGATTGAAGCGAAGGACCACACCACGCACGATCATCTGCGACGGGTGCAGGTTTACGCGGTAGAGATTGCCAAGGATCTCGGGCTAGATGAGGCCATGTTGAATGCCATTCGTGCGGCCTCCATGCTGCACGACATTGGTAAGCTCGCCGTCCCCGAGAACATTCTCTCCAAGCCGGGACGCCTCACTCCGGAAGAGTTCGAGAAGATGAAAATCCATCCGATTGTTGGATCGGAGATTCTGGATCGCGTTGAATTCCCGTACCCCGTTGTCCCCATCGTGCGCTCCCATCACGAGAAATGGGACGGCACGGGATATCCCGACGGCTTGAAACGCGAAGCGATACCGATCGGGGCCAGAATTCTTTCGGCCGTTGATTGTTTCGATGCCCTGGCTTCCGAGAGGCCCTATCGGCGGGCATTAAGTCCTGAAGAGGCGATGGCGACGCTTAGCGCGGAAAAAGGACGCAGTTTCGATCCGCGCGTTGTAGAGGTGATGGAGCGCCGCCATGCGGAATTGGAAGTGATGGTCAACAACATGGAATCCGAACGTAGGCGCTTGGACATCGCTCCAAAGATGGACCGTCCGGTCGCCCCCTCCTCGGGTTTCGCGGAAATGCCGAACGAGGCTGAAGTTCGCGCCACCTCTTTCCTGACTTCGATCATTTCGGCGCGCCAGGAGGCTCAGCTGCTTTTTGAGCTGGCACAGACACTCGGAAACTCCTTGAGCTTAAAGGAGACGCTTTCAGTTGTTGCAGTCCGTTTGAAGGAAATGATTCCGCACGACTCGATCGTTTTCTTCGTTTGCCAGGGTGAAACGCTGATTCCTGAATATGCTCATGGTGTGGACTATGATCTACTTACGTCCATCCGTATTCCTATGGGTCAAGGTCTTTCCGGTTGGGTGGCGCGCAACGAAAAACCCATAACCAATGGCAATCCCGCCGCTGAAACTTTCCATCTCGGCACTTCCTCGCGAGTCACATCCTTGCAGTCGGCCCTGTGCGTCCCCCTTCGTGGCCGCGATGGCGTCGCCGGCGTGCTTACGCTTTACCATCGCGAGAGAAATTGCTTCACCAAGGATCATCTGCGCTTGCTGTTGGCAGCGAGCTCCAAACTCGGGCTTTCCGTGGAAAATGCCCTCCAGTACGAACAAGCTCAAAGCACCGCCAGCACCGATTACCTCACCGGATTGCCCAACGCCAGATCGATTTGCCTGCATCTTGAAAAAGAACTCACCCGCATCCAGCGTTCCAGAAGACCGCTTGCTGTCCTGCTGTGCGACCTCAACGGGTTCAAAAAGGTAAACGACAAGTTCGGGCATTTGACGGGAAACAAGTTACTTCAGGAAGTGGCTACGAAGTTCAAGGGATCCTGCCGAGAATACGACCAGGTCGGCCGGCTGGGCGGGGATGAATTTGTCTTTGTGCTCCCGGAGGTGACCAAGGACCTCTTAGCGGAGATGGAAAGACGATTGGCGCGCGCCGTGCGGGAAGCGGGCCGCACTGTGTGCGGTGAGACGATCGTGTCTGTCAGTGTAGGTAGTGCCATTTTTCCTGCGGACGGGATATCCGGAGAAGCGCTTCTATCAGAAGCCGACCGCAGCATGTACGAGCTCAAAGAAAAGCACTATTCGAGCATCCAGCCAGTCCCTTAGTCGGATGGCGTACTTGGCAAGCTTTTTTTGCGTGGACGGAAAGTGATCGAGATAAGAAAATCTACGAAATTTTTTCGGCTCGGGCTGAGGCGACTGCTGTTTCTTGTCTGTCTCGGCCTCGGCGGCGTCCTCGCGAGTGCCACCCTCGTGCGTTTTGCGCCTGGATACGGTGCTGAAGAACGTGAACTCGATCCAAGATGGCGCGCCGACAGTGTTGAAGCCTTACGCCAGAAGCAAGGGCTCCATCGAGGGCTGCCTTCATTCTACTTCCATTATCTCTCGGCACTCGCCCACGGCGACCTGGGCGAATCCGATTCGCTGAAGCGGCCAGTTGGCGAGCTACTTCGGCAAAGATTGCCGGTTAGCGGTAACTCGGTCATTCGAGGACTCGGCGTTGCATGGCTGGCAGCCGCAGGGCTGGCGTCGCTGGGACTTGTTACACGCGGCTGGTGGTTCGAAGCTTCGACTACGGCGTTCAATAGTTTGCTGCTGTCTCTACCCTCGGCCGTAGTTGCCATGCTTGCCGTTCATTTGCGAACCCCGGTTTTCTGCGCGATCGCGGTAGTCGTGTTTCCGCGGCTCTATGGTTACATCCGAAATTTGCTGGTGCGATCCTACGACCAGCCCCACGTGCTCGCGGCTCGGGCGCGAGGACTAGGGAGCAGCGCCATCTTATTGCGGCATGTCCTGCCGTTGGCAGCTCCGCCGCTCCTGGCTCTTCTCGGTGTGTCGTTCGCCATTTCCTTCGGTGCTGCAATTCCTATCGAAGCGCTCTGTGATTCACCGGGGTTGGGCCAGCTAGCCTGGCAGGCGGCGCTCAGTCGTGACTTGCCCCTTATCGTCAATGTGACTCTGGTTGTCTCCCTGGTGATGCTCGCGGCGAACTCGCTCGCTGATCTGGCCGGCCGCGCTTTCGCGGGGAGCATGCAATGAACCCTCTACAGAAACTGGCAGCCTCCGCCCTCTGCGCGATCTTCGTATTGATGGTGCTCGCAACCCTTCTGCTGCCGGCTCCCTATGCCCGGCAGTTCAGAGACATTCCCAACGCCGATCCTTCGACCGCACATCCTCTTGGCACCGATGCACTGGGCCGCGATTCACTGTCTCGATTGCTCTACGGCACACGCGTTTCCCTGCTCCTCGCGCCGGCTGCCGCTCTTCTTTCGACCATGATTGCGGCTTTGTTAGGAAGCATTGCGGGTCTCCTGGGAGGCTGGGTCGAACGCATTGTCCTCGCTGCGACTGATCTCTCTCTCGCTTTGCCGTGGCTCTTTCTTCTTCTTGTCGTGCGAGCCACGTTGCCCCTGGATGTTCCGCCGCTCGTGTCCGTGGTCATCGCCTTCTTGATGATGGGTCTGCTGGGCTGGCAGGCTCCGATCCGCGTCATCTGCGCTGCCGCGCGCGGCGTCCGAGACTCCGATTTCTTGCTGCTGGCGCGTTCTTCCGGCTGCAGACCTGCGCGCCTCTTGCTGGGTCACGTAGCGCCAAACCTGCGCCCTCTTTTCTACGTGCAATTCTTTATCTCCATCCCGCTTTTCATTTTGACCGAGGCAAATTTGAGCATCCTGGGTCTGGGTGTGATGGAGCCGATGCCGTCCTGGGGAAACCTGATGCGCGGCTTCGAAGATTTCTCCACGCTCTCGGCAAGTCCTTGGAGGCTGGTGCCGCTCATCCTCCTCGTAATTGTGGTCATGTGCTTTCAATTGGTTCTTCCGTCGCAGGAGGTCACCCAGTGATACGCCGCGTTCGGTTTGTTCTTGCCCTTAACCTTGCCTTTTGCTGGCCAGCCCTCGTTAGCGCCCAGGCTCCCGGCCAGTCTGGCGGCGAGCTTCACTTCTGTCTCCGCGCGGAGCCGAAAACTTTCAATCCTCTGCTGGTGGAGGAGGATGCTTCCGAGACCATTCGCTACCTCACCGGCGGCGTTTTGATCCGCTTGAATCGGCAGACCCAGGCCCTAGAACCCGGCCTGGCCGTTTCCTGGAAGGTCAGTGAGGAAGGCCGCAAAATCTCATTCCGTCTCCGAAGCGGTGTGCATTTCTCCGAGGGCACGCCATTCACCTCCGAAGATGTCGCTTACACCATGAAAGCATTGATGGATCCGCAGCTTCACTCGCCCACCGGCGACTCTTTCCGCTCCGGCGATGGCCAAGTCGTCGTCCAAACACCTTCTGCGGACTCGGTGGTTGTCACCTTTCCCGCTCCTGTGGCGGGACTCGAACGCCTCTTTGATCAAGTCGCCATTCTCTCCGCCCATTCCCCCAAGAAGGAGACAGCCGTCCTCGGCCCCTTCTATGTCGCGGACTACTCTCCCGGCTCCTACATCCTTCTGCGACGGAACGCGAACTACTGGAAGAAAGATAAGGAAGGAAAGTCTCTGCCCTATCTCGATTCTGTTCGCCTCGATTTTCAGCGCAACCGCGACATTGAGCTGCTGCGCTTCCGCCGCGGTGAAATTCATTTGATCAATACTCTGGACGCCGATTATTTTGACCGTTTACAGAAAGAAACCCCCGCCGCGGTCCATGACGCCGGCCCCGGCCTCGATTCCGAGCAGTTGTGGTTCAACCAAGTCTCCTCCGCGCCGCTTCCCGAAAGCAAGAAGACCTGGTTCCGCACCACCGAATTTCGCAAAGCTATCTCCATGGCCATCAATCGCGCCGACTTGTCCCGCATCGTTTTTGGCGGACACGCCCATCCCGCTTTCGGCCCCGTTTCACCAGCAAACCATTTCTGGTTCAATTCCTCGCTGACCATCCCGCAGTACGATTCGGCCGGGGCGCTTAGCCTGCTTGCTCAAGCAGGTTTCCGCCTCCAAGGCGGAACGTTGCGCGACTCTTCCGGAAATCGCGTCGAATTCACCGTCATCACCAATTCCGGAAACAAATCCCGCGAACAAATGGTCGCCATGATTCAACAGGATCTGTCGCAGATCGGAATCAAGGTGAACCTGGTCACTCTTGATTTTCCTTCCTTGATCGAGCGCATCACCCGCACATACGACTATGAAGCTTGCCTGCTCGGCCTAGTGAATACGGACCTCGATCCCAACAGCCAGATGAACATCTGGCTCAGCTCGGCGGAGAATCATCAGTGGAATCCAAAGCAATCGAAGCCTTCCACCGTGTGGGAAGCTGAGTTGGACCGCCTGATGCAAGCGCAATCCTCGGCCACTACCGAAAAAAAGCGCAAGTCGGACTTTGACAAAGTCCAGCAAATCGTCGCCGATCAGCAGCCTTTCATCTACCTCGTCAACAAAGATGCCATGTCTGCCATTTCTCCCGTCGTCAGGGGATCCTCTCCCTCCGTTTTAGATCCTCACGCGTTCTGGAACGCTGACGTTCTCCGTCTCGGCCCCGATCCTGCTCTCGGAGCACAAAAGTGACCGACGCAACTCCACTTCTGTCGCTCCGACTCTCGGTCGACTACCGCAATAAGGCCGGAGTCTTGCGCGATGTCTCGCTCGAAATCCAGCCCGGCGAAATTCTCGCCCTCGTGGGGCAGAGCGGCTCGGGAAAAAGCACCTTGTCGCTCGCCATTCTCCGTTTGCTGCATTTGAAAGGCGGCGTGGCGCGCGGCGACCTGCTCTTCAAGGGACAAGACTTATTCGCCAAGACCGAAGCGCAGATGAGATCGCTTCGTGGCCGCGAAATCAGCATCGTTCTACAAAGTCCGTTGTCCTCTCTCAATCCAGCTCTTCGCATCGGCTCCCAGCTCAGCGAAGCCTGGCGCGCTCACGCCGCTGGCACGCGAGAAGAATGTGCCGCGGCCACCAGAGCCGCACTCACCAGCGTGACTCTCTCCCATGACAGCGACTTTCTCCGCCGCCGCCCAGGGCAGCTTAGTGTCGGCCAGGCCCAGCGCGTCATCATTGCCATGGCTGTGCTCCACCGCCCTTCCCTGCTCATCGCCGATGAAGCCACCAGCGCACTGGACACCATCACCCAGTCCGAAATCCTCGGCTTGTTTGCGCAACTCAACCGCGAACTCGGCATGGGCATGCTCTATATCTCCCACGACCTCCTGTCCGTCGCCGCCCTTTGCCATCGCATCGCTATTCTCGACGCTGGCGAAATCGTCGAATGCGGCCCCCCGTCGCAAATTTTCGGTGCACCTCAGCACGCCTACACGCAAAAACTCGTCGCCGCGCTCCCGCGGCTCCCAGTCTTCACCTCCCCAGCCTCCCCGATCTTCGCCCGCCACGCCGAACCGGTTCTAAGCCGGACCTAAACTCCTTTGGAATGCATAGTTTATCTTGGCTCTTCTCGGGGCCGGCCGATACGCAACCGCAGCTTTCAACATGGCACCCAACAACGTCGCGAGTGACCAGTCGCAATTCACGCGCTCATCGAGTATTCATCGAGTAACATTGCCAAATTTCCGCCTCCTTTGTATACTCCCAGCATGTCGATTTTCCCCCAGAAGAACGCGCAGCTCTGCATCTGTTGTATGTGCTGTATGCGTGTGTTTTCTGGCGCGGGGAGGCTGACCTTCTAGAGTTCTAAATCAGCCTCAAGAGTTTTCGTACCCACCGCCAGGAATAAACTGGCAGGTGGGTTTTTTGTTTGTGATCAAACGAATTTCAAAACCGCACGCACAAGGAGAAGCAATGTCCGACTACAAACAACCCGAAGTTCTAGTCTCAACCGATTGGGCCGCTCACAATCTCAATTCCCCTAATCTGCGCTTCGTTGAAGTAGACGTGGACACTACCGCCTACGACCAGGGTCACATCCCCGGCGCCGTCGGATGGAACTGGCAAACGCAGCTCCAAGACAACATCCGCCGCGATCTGGTTGACAAGTCAACCCTCGAAAGACTTCTCAGCGCTTCCGGCATTTCCAATGACAGCACCATCCTTCTCTACGGCGACAACAACAACTGGTTCGCCGCCTACGCCCTCTGGCAATTGAAATACTACGGCCACCAGGATGTTCGCCTCATCAATGGCGGCCGCAAAAAATGGCTCGAGGAGAAGCGCCCGCTCACAACGGATGCCGCAGGCATCGCTCCCGCGTCCTATCACGTTTCAGGCGTGGACGAGTCCCTACGCGCTCGCAAGGAAGAAGTCTTCGCCATCCTCGACGGCCGCAAACAAGGCCAGCTCGTCGACGTTCGCTCCGTCGATGAGTTCACGGGAAGAATTCTTGCACCTCCCGGTCTCTCCGAAACGGCGCAGCGCGCCGGCCACATTCCCCAGGCCGCGAATATCCCTTGGGCCCAGGCCTCTAACGAAGACGGCACTTTCAAATCCTTTGACGACTTGAAGAAACTCTACGAGTCCAAGGGCATTACCGGTACCGACGAAGTCATCGCCTACTGCCGCATCGGCGAGCGCAGTTCGCACACATGGTTCGTCCTCAAGTATCTGCTGGGCTTCAACCGGGTCCGCAACTACGACGGCTCGTGGACCGAATGGGGGAACCTCATTGGCGCCCCCATTGTCAACGAAATACGCGCTGCCCGACCTGAGCTGGCCGCCGCAGCCCACTAATAGCGCTCGTTTGCGCCTGCACCGCCTGTAAGGAGAGTTCATTAACAAGAGTAGTAGGTGCAGCACAAGGTAGAGAACTGGACGGGGAAAACCTGCACTCTCTCCGGGCTTCACCCGTCCAGATCTCATTCAGTTCAGTGGACTCTTGATTGTTTTTCCTTAAACTGACCACTGATTACGGAAAACTGACAACTTCTTAGTGCGGTGGCGCGGTCGCCAAGTGGTAAGGCAATGGTCTGCAAAACCATGATCGGCGGTTCGATTCCGCCTCGCGCCTCCAAAATTTTCTTTTCACACTGTTTTTTGATACCGATGGAAGACATGTTGCCCGCAATTCGCGACCTCCTGCTCATGATCATCAAGGACACTGGCACAAGCAACCTCAGCTTGCAGCATCGTTACAGAACGCTCCGGTGATCTAGCCTACGACATTGCAGACTATTCCTTGCTCGCGCCAAGTAAGTCTTTGCAGCCAAACTGCCCCATGGCGATTCCGGGAAATCCGGCGGCTTTGCGGGTCGGCGTTCCCGCCGGCCGATGTTCAGGATGGTCTCAAAGAGGAGTCAGGGGTGTTGAAGTTCACCAGCCATTCCATAGGGATCTCTTCTCTCTCCCCGATATCGCGGGTTTTCGGCGTCCTGTACGGGGTTACCGGACTCCAGCCTTACGCGCTGGCCAATTCCTTCAGCAGCGCCTTGCCCTTGCGGAACCACGGCCGCTCCCGTCTCTGCATATATCGGGGCAGCGTACGCTTCTTCGCCAGGAGCTTTTGCGCCCATTCCCGAGACTCATCCCGCCGGTTCGCCGTCTTCAGAAAACTCGCGTAGTTGTAGAGCGTCTCCGGCGTCGTCGAAATCTGCGTGACTTCGGCGAAAACCTGATCCGCGCGGTCCAGCTGACCCGTTTGCGCATACGCATTCGCCAGCAGTCCCGCGGCCCGGTAATAATCGAACTTCCGGTCGCCGGCGACTACTCGCTCCAGGTCCGGAATCGCCGCAGCCAGATCATTCATCCCCAGCGACGATTGGGCCCGCGAATAGAACGTGTAGATCGAATCGCTTCGCCCCGTGATCGCACGATTGAAAGCATCGCGTGCCTTCTCATACTGCCCCTGATCTTTGTAGAGCTCGCCCAGCTCTTCGTAGTTTGCCGGAGAGGGGTTGTCTAGAATGTCCGTTTCCACCTTTTGTATGCGTGACCGTCGCCCAAATCCCTGAAACACGCCGCGAAGAAGTCCAAGATCCGGAATCACTTCAGCGACAATGTACACAGCTGCCCCCAGCCATCCTAAGAAGAAAATGACATAAAACCAATAGTTCTCCGGACGCCGTCTCACAAAATGCACAATGGCGAAGATTTGAACCAGAAATCCCCAAGGATAAAAGAGATGGCTAAGCCCAAACATGGATGTGCGTCCTGTCAACAGAATCGCTTTCCTTCATCACCCGGTCAAACAGAACCTCAATCCTGTGGATGCAGGAGTAACTGGCTGTCCGGACCATGCTCGCCTGCTATGATGACTCAGCATGAACCCCATGGAAACCCTCGGCCTTGCGCTTGGTACGGGATTTTCCTCGGGATTGAATCTCTATGCCACCGTTGCCACGCTGGGGCTTCTGCAGCGCTCCGGGGTGCTCCATCTTCCGCCTGGATTGCAGGTTCTTTCTCATCCCTGGGTACTCGGAATCGCACTCGCACTCTACCTGATCGAATTCCTTGCTGACAAAATCCCTTATTTCGACACGATCTGGGACGTCATCCACACTTTCATTCGTCCACCCGCCGCCGCGCTTCTCGCTTATGCCGCCGCAGGAGGAGCCGCACCGGAATGGCGCTGGGGCGCCACGTTAATCGCCGGCGGAATTGCCCTCACCGCCCACGGCACAAAAGCCAGCGCGCGCGCCGCGGTCAATGCCAGCCCCGAGCCGTTCAGCAATTGGGTGTTAAGTTTGGGCGAGGACGTTCTCGCCGTTTGGCTGACCTGGATGGCCATGGCCCATCCGCTCGCGACAACGGTCATCATGGCCGCACTCATCGCGCTCTCAGTCTTCTTGCTCTATCACCTCTTCCGCTTCGCGCGCCGCGCCGTGCGAGAGATTTTCTCTGCCGGCTAAAGCAGAGGCAGTACTTCCCCGCTCGTTCTTACTCCGGCGCCAATCGCGCTCTCATTCGCAGGGCTGGACTCCACATCCTGTGCCCCAAACGATATTCGGCCGATCTGCTGTCTTGCGTAGAAGCGTGCCGACTGCACGCGAATCGCTTGCCCATCCTTGTTGATTGGAGCGCTGAACGGCCATCCCGGCTTCGGATAAACCATGCTGTGCCCCCAGCGGTAGAGATAAACGGCGCTAACGTCCCGGTCGAAATCAAAGTTCCTCCCTGCGAGGACGCGGTTGAGGTCAGCGCGTAGCGAGTCCTCATAACTCGAGAACGGCGTTGTCAGCAATTTGATCCGCTCATTCGGCTGATCTGCCACCGATGCCGTGTTGCCTCCGTAAAAGGTCAGCACGGTCGGCCGGTTGGGATTCGATCGGTTGGAGGTCACCCAGTCCGCAATTACAAAATCCGCCCAATACTGGCTTCCCCAGTAGTATGCGTCGTAGCCCAGGTCCGCGACCGGCGCCGCGCTGCGAATCGTCACATTGGCTACGAGCACGGGGCTGAGCGTGACTTGATCGAAAGCATCCGCCTGCGATGCACTTAGCAGTTGGGCGCACGCGGTCCGCGCCGTGTGCGATTGTCCGGCGAAGATCACTGCCTTCGCCGTCGCGCGGTAGAATTGTCCGTTGCTAAAATAAACGACGCTCGCATTTGTATTCGTTGCATCTCCGCGAACTACCATCGCTCCCTGTCTGATCCGCACGTTATTGTTCGAGCCATCCATTGCCACCAGGTTGAAAGGGTTAGCCAGTAGTTCGGCGTCGCTCGTTCCGTTGATCGCTCCGGGAATCAGCCACTTGACGATGTGCCTCAGCATTCCCGAGTTCCCGCCCTGGTATGCAAACTCGGGGAAATATTCCGCCCCCAGGAAACTGATGGAGGTGTAGGCGCTGGCCTGGCTGGTTGTTCCGTCGAGAGCGTCCACAGCGTAACGCGTATAAAAATCCGAGACCGCCGGATGAAATCCCTTGGTCCCGGTGAGGTAAGAATCAAAAGTCATGGGCGAGAGATAATCGTATTTCGGATCGCTGTTATCAGCTGGATCAGTTGGCGCCCCCGGCTTGTGATACCAGTTCATCAGGTCCGCGCGCGCCGCCTTCAAGTCATTGACGATGTTTACTGGATAAGGCACGCCATCCAGGCCCTTCCCGTAGGTGTCAAGGTTCCAGCTGTGCGTCCCCGCATTCACGTACGGCGTCATATCGTCAAAGTAATAGCTATAGAAGGGTGAAGGCACGACATAGTTCTGCCAGAGAATCCCTGTCGTGTTGTAGATGTCATCCAGAAACGGAGCGTAAGGCTGTACGGCGTACGCCGTCGCTGTGGAAGCGATATCGGGAATCGGCGCGGCGTCATCCCGGTTCGCATTGCCTCCCGGTGTTCGCTGCCCGTCCAGAATCAGGATCTTCGTCCCCGGCCGCTGCCGGGTGATGTAATAGGCGGCCGAACATCCGCTCATTCCCGCACCGACAATGATCACTTCGTAGTTTCCATTGTCGGCCAGGATCGGTTGGCTCCCTTGGTAGCTGTCGCAATGAGAAGAAGAGATCAGCACGCTGTTAGTCTTGAACGTGAGCCGGTTGTCTCTCAACCAGTGCGCAATGTTGAAAACCGAGGGCAAATTGCCGCCACGCAGGGCCCGCGGATCGTTGCCGATCGGCCCGTCACAAGGAAAAGTCGTTCCCCCATCGTACGCTCGCATGGGCAAGGAGCCGCCAACGGCAGCCGCGCCGGCGGCAATTAGCATTCCGTTGATGAAATCGCGGCGATGAACCTTGTCGTTTCCTTTTTTTGGCGTCATGGGTGATCGGCCTCCTTGGCGGCATGCACTGTGGAATCATTACTGAGGACTTGCGCGGAATCTAAACTCCTGGAAAGAAGAATGCAAGATTATTTCTTTCTAGCAAAGATAGGACGCAAGTCCCCGTATCTTGGAGCCGTTGGTTCCGGTGCCTCCCTTAACGCCCAGATGATTGGAGTAAAGAACCGCTGGTCGCCCCCCATGGCACTTTGGCTTTTAGAATTAGAACGACGGTTATTGGAGGTAGGTTCCCAGCCAATCCAAAAACGTCTTGTACCAGAACTGGCTGTTTTGCGGCTTCAGCACCCAGTGCCCTTCGTCGGGGAAAACCACCAGCTTCGACGGTACTCCTTGCCGCTGCAGGGCGCTGAAAAATTCCAGCGATTGCGTGTATGGCACGCGGTAATCCCGCTCTCCTGCGATCACCAGCGTCGGCGTTTTGAATTTTCCCAGCTCGCCGGCATACGTCGACGGCGACCACTTCTTGTAGCTGTCCGGATTCGTCCACGGCGCCCCCTGCATGTCGTGTTCTTCAAACCAGAGCTCTTCCGTCGCCCACATGGCCGTCTTGTCGTATACGCTCGCGTGGCTCACGATCCCCTTGAACCGTCCCGTGTGTGTCGCAATCCAGTCCGCCATGTACCCGCCGTAAGATCCGCCCGCCGCGGCCATGCGCGTCCCATCGATGAAAGGATATTCCTTGAGCGTGTGGTCCACGCCATTCATCACATCGGTGTACGCTTTTCCGCCCCAGTCGTTGGTGATCTCATCGGTGAATTTTTGTCCGTACCCGGTCGATCCGCGCCGGTTGATCATCAGCGTCACGTACCCCGCTGCGGAAAAAACTTGCGCATTCCATCGATAACCCCATGCATTCGACCACATCGTCTGCGGACCGCCGTGCAGCAGCACGAGCAGCGGATATTTTTTTGTTGCATCAATTCTCGGCGGCCGAATCAGCATCGCCTGCACTTTGGTTCCTTCGGCGCCGGCGAACCAGAAAGATTCCGGTGCGCTCATCTCCAGCCCCGCGAGAATCGATTCATTCTGATGGGTCAGTTGTCGCACGTTCGAGCCGTCGCTCGCCGCCAAGAAAACTTCGGCCGGCTTCGTGAGACTCGTGCGCTCAAAGACGAGTGTCTTTCCATCGCTGCTAAACGAAATCGCAGAATTGAATCCTTCCGAGATTACTTTTATCGGCAAGCCACAGCTACATGCCGGAATCGAATAAACTGGCTGCAGCGTTTCGTCCTCGGCTGTGAAGTAAATCGTCTTACTGTCGGGCGACCAGGCCAACCCATCCGCGCTCCGGTCAAATGTCTCAGACAGGTTTTCGATCTTCCCTGTATGCCGGTCGTACAGCAGCACTCGCCAGCGATCCGCCTCGTATTCCGGCGTCAGCTGCGCGTGATAGGCGATGTATTTTCCATCCGGTGAGTACACCGGATTCCCGTCAAATCCCGGCTGCGTAGTGATACGCTTAGCCTCGCCACCTTCAACCGGAACGATGAACAAATCACCGTTCGTGCTGACCGCCTCCATCTTGTCGGTGACGGCAGTGAAGCAAATCTCTTTCCCGTCGGGCGAAAAATTAGTATCTCCCGGCCCGCCCCGCTCATCCGGCGGAACGTCGTAGTTTGCTCCCGGAGTGAGGTCTCGTGGTGCCGAGCTTCCATCCGCCGGAACGACGAACAAATGGCTGCGCTTCCCCTCATTCCAATGCGTCCAATGGCGGTAGAGAAGATGCTCCGCCACATGTGCTTTCACCTTGCTCTTTTCTTTCTCCGCGTCGCGCTTGCTGTTGCAATCGTCGTCTTTGCAATCCGGATAAACTAAAGAAGTAAACGCGATCATCTTTCCGTCCGGCGACCACTTCACGATGTCCGCGCCGGCAGAGACTTTCGTCAGCGCATGCGCTTCGCCTCCATCCATCGAGAGCAGATACACTTGCGAATCACCGCCGCGCGAAGAGAGAAAAGCGAGCGTCTTCCCGTCGGGCGACCACACTGGCGACGAATCGTGTCCGCTCTGACTCAGTTGAATCGCGGAACCCCCCGTCGTTGGCACCATCCAGATGTTGCTGGCATTGCGGTTTGCTTCCATATCCGGCGTCGCCACCGTGTAGGCCACCCACTTTCCATCCGGCGACACCTGTGGCTCTGCAATACGGTGCAACTTAATCAAGTCGTCAAAAGTGATTGCATGTTTCGCCGCTTGTTGCCCTGCAATGCCAAGCCCTCCGCCGAGCAACAACGCGCCCACAAGACCGCACCGCAGAAAAATGGGTTTCATCTCGATTCTTCTCCTTCGGAACACTGCGAAGTGCAACACTCCGTGCAGAATCACGGATATTGTCACGTTTCGGTCGCGAATCCAATAGTCCCGCCTGTGGCTCGCCGCTCAAGGAATCGCCACACCTACTGCCCAGATGTATCCGTCGGGATCTTCCAGCATTACGTCCCTCCACCCATGCGGAAAATCCATCGCGGCCTGAATAATTTTCGTTCCGGCAGCCTTTGCTCTTTTCTCGGCCGCGTCTGGATCAATTCCCATCACGCGCAACTCCGCTCCGGTTCCGCGCGCCCCGACCACTTTCAGCCGCTCAAACAACGGATGATGATCATAGGTATGGTCGGCGTGCAGCATGAAGTCCACTCCCTGCAGACTCAGCGCCGCGAAATCCGGGTCCGCATATTGCACCCTCGCCCCAAGGACATCTTTATAGAAAGGAATTGATTTCTGCACGTCGCGCACCAGCAGATTCAAGGTAAATCGCGGCATCGCGCGCCCATAATCGGCTGCCGGCATCCACGCGTCGCCCGATCTCTTCTTTGTCATCGTTTGTTCTCCCGGGCATTGCTCATTCGCAGCAAGGAAATCCCACGACCGAGCTGCGCATGCAACCGCCACAATGGCCGCGGCTCCTTCGCTATCTCGCGGACGGATTAGCGCGCAACTTGTGAGCGCGTCACCTGCTTCCGTGCCCACAGCCAGTTGACAAACGCGAGGGCCGCCGTGATGGAAATCACGATAAGCTCTCCCAGGTGCATGCGTGTCACTAGCACTCCCGTGAAAAGCAGCGCGAGCCCGGCCATCAGCACGCCGTGCGGCAAACGGAACGCTTCGGCTTGTGGGTGTGTTTTTCTCAGCGCCGGCAGTGCCGCGGCGACCGAACCGTAAACAAAAAGCCGGGCGACGCTGGACAGCAAGGCATTCCACCGGAAATTGCCCGCGATTGAAAATAACAGAAGCACCGCAGCAAAGATCACGATCGAAAGATGAGGCGTTCGAAAGCGCGGATGGATCCTCCCGAAAAATGCGGGGAAATCTCCGTGTTGCCCCATGGCAAACGTGATTCGTGGCGTGTGCAGCATATTCGCGCTTAGATATCCGTAGGCGGAGACAAGCGTGCCTGCGGCTACGATTCGAACGCCGAGGGGCGGGAGAAACCGTCGCGCGGAGTCCGTCGCTGGTGCGCTCGACGTCGCTACGTTTGGAATCGTGTGAATCACCAGGTACTGCACGGCGATAAACAAGAGCGTGGTGGCCCCGATGGCGATGAACAGCGCGAAGGGGATGTCTTTGCGCGCGTCGCGCGTCTCCCCGGTCGCGATGAGTGCCGCCTCGAATCCTCCGTACGAGTAGATCATCAGCAGCACCGCCTCAAACCAATCCGCGGCCGTGGTTTGCGTCGCCGCCGGCGTCACCCGTATCGCTGGATGCAGCGCCAGCGCCGTAAGTCCCGTTACGACAAAAAACGTCAGCAAGGCCACTTTCGTTACCGTGAAGAAATTGCTGAGCAGTTTTCCACCTGTGGCGCCGCGATAGTTCACGACTGCAAGAAATCCGATGAGCATCGTCAAGACTCCCGCCCTGGCAAAGGGGGCTCCTACAAGCGGGAAAAGCTCGGCCAGATAAATGATGAAGAGATTTGCAACCGCGGAAACCGCCGCAATCCTGCTCAGCCACGTCAACCAGCCATTCTGAATCGCACAAAATTGTCCGAACGCCACTCTGGCGTACAGGTACGGCCCGCCAGCCTCTCGGAATTGCGACGCGACTTCCGCCATACACGCGGCGATAATCGCGATCCCAACGAACGCCGCCAGAAATCCGATGGGACTCCACCTCCCCAGTCGCGCGGCAATCAACGCGGGCAAACCAAAAATACTGGCTCCGATCATCGTGTTGATGATCAACGCCACCAGACTCCAGCGCCCAATAGTCCTCACCAGTTGTTGCGATTTCTCGGCCAGACTTCCTCCTGCTTCATCCCAAAAAATCCGCGCCAGCGTAGCACATCTCGGTCCGTAAGGTCGGCTGGCTCCGCGTCTAACCCCGTTTCCTCCTTCCCAGCCCCCGCGTCCTCTGCGCCTCTACGTTATTTTTTCCCGTGCTCTCCGATTTCGAGTACAGCCCGCGGCTACTTCTCTACTCTGCTACAATTCTTTCCCGGACATCTCATGCCGACGAGCAGCGGACTTTTCCCCCGAAATTTCAAGAAGACCCTTCCTATTGCCGTTCGCGGAAAAGGTTGCTGGATCATCACCGCCGACGGCCGCCGCTTTCTCGACACTTCCGGCCAGGCCGCGGTCGTTTGCATCGGTCACGGTATCCCGGAAATCGGCCGCGCCATGGCCGAGCAATCGTCACAGATCGCTTTCGCGCACACTTCACAATTTCACACAGCGCCGGCAGAAAAACTTGCCGAGCGATTGCTCGCGATGGCTCCCCCAAATTTTCGCAGAGGCGGCCGCGTCTATTTCACGTCCGGCGGCTCGGAAGCAACCGAAACCGCGATAAAACTCGCGCGCCAGTTTCACCTCGAAGGCGGCCAGAAGAATCGTTACCGCGTTCTCTCTCGCCGCCAGAGCTATCACGGCAGTACTCTCGGCGCGATGTCCGTCAGCGGAAATGTCGCGCGTCGCTCACCCTATGAACCGCTGATCCCGGAATGGGGACATATTGCTCCGTGTTTCTGCTACCACTGTCCTTTCGAAAAGACTTTTCCGCAATGCCAGCTCGTTTGCGCCGACGATCTCGAAGTCTTTCTCCGCGAACACGGAGCCGGTGAAGTCGCAGCTTTCATCTTCGAACCGGTCGTCGGTGCCACTCTCGGCGCCGCCGTGCCGCCCGGCGGTTACGCCCAGCGCATCGCGGACATCTGCATCAGGAACGGTATCCTTCTGATTGCCGACGAAGTTATGACCGGAATGGGCCGCACCGGAAAGCCGTTCGCTGTCCAGCATTGGGGCGTCGAACCGGACATTATTCTGGTGGGTAAGGGAGTTGCCAGCGGTTACGCGCCGCTCGGCGCGGTTCTCGTTTCCGCGCGCGTCGTCGCGGCATTCGAACGGGGCTCGGGAGCCTTCATGCACGGCTTCACGTATCAGGCGCATCCAGTCTCCACTGCCGCGGGCAACGCTGTTCTCGATTATCTCGAATCGCACAAACTTTTTGATCGCGTAAATACCGCCCGGCAAAAGCTGTGCGCGGCCCTTTCACCGCTTCAATCGCATCCGAATGTCGGGGATATTCGCGGCCCTGGCCTTCTGCTCGGCGTCGAGTTTGTGAAGGACAAAGCCACTCACGAACCTTTCCAAAAAGAGCAAGACATCGCAGAGCAAATTCGCGAGGCCTGTCTTAAGGAAAATGTGCTCGTCTATCCGACGCAAGGCTGTGTTGACGGCGTGCGCGGCGATCACATACTTCTCGCTCCGCCGTTCACGATCCTGCCGGAGGAATGTGCGCTGATCGCTCGCGCGCTGCAGTCGGCTGTCGCAAGAGTGTTTGCATCTTGATGCGTTGTCTGTCCGCTCTCTCTCGTCTTCGGCCCGGCCGTTTTTTTTTGGAGAACAAAATAACCATGCTCCTTCGTTCTCGAAATCTCTATGCCTTCTTCTTTTCCTTCCTCGTTCTTGCTTTCGTACTTTCCGCTGAGCAGCAACAGTCCCCAGCACCGAGCTCACCGATCCTCGGCTTTTCCCCACAGCACGCCGCCGCCGAGCACCAAATCGAATCCATGTTTCAGTCAATCCCGTCTCCCGACAAAGCCCGTGAATGGCACCGCACCTTCACTGCGGAACCTCACCCTGCGGCGTCCGGTCGCAACAACCAGCTCGCGGACCTCGTCGCGGACGAATGGCGCAAGCAGGGATGGGAAGAGGTCACTCTTCGCCGCTACGATGTGCTGCACTCGCGCCCGCGCAACATCTCTCTCGAAATGACCGAGCCTGTCCACTTCACCGCGTCTCTGCGAGAAGATGCCTACGATGCCGATCCAGACACGAAGAACCCCGCTGTCTCGGGCTCCTACTTTGGCTATTCCGCTTCCGGCGACATCACGGCCGAAGTCATCTACGCGCACAGCGGCAATCCTGAAGATTACGATCTGCTTCGTAAGAGTGGTATCAGCGTAAAGGGCAAGATCGTGCTGGTCCGCTATTCGAATCCCTACAGTTATCGTGGCTTCAAGGCGCTCACCGCTGAGCGCGAAGGAGTCGCGGCATTGCTTATCTATTCCGATCCGGCCGAAGACGGATACACGAAAGGGAAAATTTTCCCCGACGGCCCCTGGGGCCCGGAAAGTCACATTCAGCGTGGTGCGATCACTTACGATTACATCGTCCCTGGAGATCCCACCACGCCCGGCTGGGCTTCCGTCCCGGGCGCACAGCGCATCGCTCCCGAAGAAGCGCGCTCGCTCCCGAAGATTCCTGCTCTTCCCCTCTCCTGGCGCGACGCCAAGCCGCTTCTGGAAAACATGAACGGTCCTGAAGCACCGCAGGATTGGCAGGGTGCTTTGCCCATCCGGTATCGATTCACCGGCGCGGTAAAAGTTCACTTGAAAGTGGACATGGACACTAGCCTGCAGGCCTACACGGTTGTCGAAGCGCGCATTCGCGGCGGTGAAGTTCCCGACGAATGGGTGTTGCTCGGCAATCATCGTGACGCGTGGGCTTTCGGCGGAGTGGATCCTTCCAGTGGCACCGCCTCGATGATGGAGCTCACGCGTTCTCTTGGCGAACTCAAAGAGCGTGACGTCCGTCCGCGCCGCACCATCGTGGTTTGCAGCTGGGATGGTGAAGAATACGCTCTCACCGGCTCGACCGAATGGGGCGAGCAATTCGCCGATGATCTGAAGAAAAAACTCGTCGCTTATCTCAACGTCGATGAATCTGTCGCCGGGGCCGCCACCACCGCGGGCCCCGACGGCCTGAGCTTCTCGCCCTCTGCCGTCGCTTCTCTCGCGCCAATGCTCGTGGAGGCTTCCAAAGACGTCCGCGCGCCATCGGAAAAATCTCTGTACGAAGCCTGGCGCGCCACCACGATGCGCGATTCGAAAGCGAGCACTCCGCCATTCGACAGCGCGCTTGTCGAAACGCGCATTGGCAGCGGCTCCGATCATACGGTGTTTCTGAATCATCTCGGTCGGCCGGTTGTCAATCTCGGATTTACCGGCGACTACGGCGTGTATCACTCGATGTACGACGATCATTACTGGATGTCGCACATCGGTGATCCGGCGTTCGAATACCACGTCTCCCTTACTCGTATTTGGGGGCTCGTCGCGCTTCGTCTCGCCAATGCGGACGTTCTCCCCTTTGACTTCGGCTTCAACGCATCGGCCCTTGAACGGTTCCTGCGCGAGCTCGAACAAAAGAACAAAGTCGAGCCGCGGCTTCTTGCATTGAAACGGCTTCACGCGCGAATCGCCGAATTCGAGAAAGCGGGCAACCTTCTGCGCGACGCCGTCGCTTACGATCTTTTGTCAGGCTCAGCCTCACGGGAGAAGATTCAGCGCCTCAACGAAGAGCTGCTGCAGGTCGAATCCAACTGGCTCGATCCCGCGGGCATTCCCGGCCGCCCGTGGTTTCAGCATCTTCTCTATTCTTCGCGTTACACTTACGCGCACTTGGAATTCCCAGGGCTCGCCGAAGCAGTGGAACGACACGACTGGAAATTGGGGACGCAGCAAGCTGTGCTGCTGGAAAGGGCCGTGGAGAAAAACACCAGATTGCTGCGCTCCGCGCAATCTTCCTGGGAGAAAAACAAGCCATGATTCGTGCAAACGATTTTCGCGCTCTCGTCATTCTTCTTGGCTCGCTTTCCCTAATTTCCCTGGCCGCTGCTCAGGCGACTCCGCCTGCCAAGCCCCGCGCGCGCGACCTGGGCGTACCCTTCGACGGCTCGCCCGGTCCATTCAATGCCATCACCGATGTTTTAGGCGTGACAGTTGGACATACCACGCTCATTTCAGGCGCTGGAAAACTTCAAGTAGGCCAGGGGCCGATTCGAACGGGAGTTACCGCAGTCCTTCCGCGTGGAAAAGACTCGATGAGCGATCCCGTTTTCGCTGGTTGGTGGTCGCTCAACGGCAATGGCGAAATGACCGGCACCACGTGGGTAGAAGAATCCGGGTTTCTTGAAGGTCCCGTGATGATCACCAACACGCACAGCGTCGGCGTCGTTCGCGATGCCGTCATTCAATGGCGCGTCGCGCACGGCCAGCCCGATCCCACAGGTTATTGGTGGTCACTGCCGGTTGTGGCAGAGACTTGGGACGGCTGGCTCAACGACATCAACGGATTCCACGTGAAACCGGAACACGCCTTCCACGCCATCGATTCCGCACACGGCGGCGCGGTCGAAGAAGGAGCTGTCGGGGGCGGCACGGGAATGGTCTGCAACGAATTCAAGGGCGGAATTGGTACGTCTTCACGAGAGATCGAATCGAAAATTGGTGCCTACACGGTGGGCGTCCTGGTGCAATGCAACTATGGTTCGCGCAAAAATCTCCGCATCGCTGGAGCACCCGTCGGCAGGGAAATTCCTGAAGACCCCGCCTACGCTTCCACATCATTCAACGAACTGGACCGCGGTTCCATCATCGTTGTGGTGGCCACTGACGCGCCGCTTGTCGCGCACCAGCTTAAGCGCCTCGCTCGTCGCGTTTCGCTTGGCCTCGGGCGTAACGGCAGTATCTCCGGCAACGGCTCCGGCGACATTTTCATCGCCTTCTCGACCGCCAATTCTGGCGCCGGGGCGACCGACCATCTCGTCGATCTGAAGATGCTGCCCAATGATCAGATCGAGCCGGTGTTTACCGCCACCGTCCAGGCCACCGAGGAAGCGATCATCAACGCCATGGTCGCCGCCGAAACCATGACCGGCATCGAGAATCACAAAATCATTCGGCTGCCTCACGACCGCCTCCGGGAGGTCCTCAAGAAATACAACCGCCTGACCCAATGAGTTGGGAAGAGCTAGTTTTGTGGGTGATCCACGACGAGTCGGATCTCTTTGATTCGTCATTGTTCGCGTATCCGATGAGGATGCGCCAAGGGCCTCAGCGCAACGCGCTAGCAAGGCGCTTCTTCGGAGGCATGCGGACCGATTTTACGCCTAAATCACCGGAACGGCTGTCTTCCTGGGCGGATTGAAGAAGGGCAACGGCACGACCTTTGCGGAAACGGTGTGGCGCACGGCTTCCACGGTCATCTCCATGCTCAGCGTTGTCCCGGCCGGTGCACTCCCGCGGCTTACGCTGCCCAGGGCGATCATCTTCTTTAGGGTTGGCGACCAAGTTGTCGAGGTGGCCTTGCCCACTTGCCGCCCACCGCGATACACGGGTACCGCAGTGCGCGACGCGGTGCTCGGCACCTGCGGCGCCATCTTCAATTTGTCGTAAAGTGCCTCGACTTCGTTCCAGTTGATCTCCAGCCCTACAAGCGCCCGTTCCGCACCTTTCTTCGCTTCCTGTGCCAGCGCTTCACGCCCAACGAAACTTTCCTTTTTCAAATCCACGAGCTTCCCCAGCCCAATCTCCGCGGGAGAATACCTCTGCGATGCGATCAGCGCTTTCTTGCTCGAAATGTAATCCACTTCGATCAAGATCAGGCCCGCTTCGATTCGCGCGATGTCCAACGCGATCATTCCGGCCGGGTGAACATCAAAGGCTTTGCCCTTCGCGATCAGTGCGTCCCACACTTTCACTGCGTCGCGCCACGGCATCCACACTTCGAATCCCAAATCGCCGGTATAGCCCGTGCGCGAAATGTCCACGGGCACACCCGCAATCCTCCCTCGTGTCACGCGAAAATACTTCAGGTTCGTGATGTTCGCGTCCGCCGCCGCGTGTAGCAATCTTCCTGACATCGGCCCTTGCAACGCCAGCGCCGCGGTTTGTTCCGAAATATCTTCAATCTTTACATCCACACCCAAGGCATTCTGCTGAAACCAACGCAAACTCGGGTCTGCCGCCGTCCAGCGATATTCACTCTCGCCCAGCCGTGTGATCGTTCCGTCATCGATCACTTTTCCTTCCGGATCGCACCAGCAGCAGTAAATCACCTGGTCCACGGCTACCTTATTAATATCGCGCGAAATCACGCGGTTCACGAACTTTGTCGCATCCCGTCCCGTCACGCGGTACTTGAACAACGGAGAAATATCGATCAACGCGGCCGAATTGCGGATGGCGTTGTACTCGTGTTCATGGTGCATCTCATACATGCTGACCGTGTAATAGCCCGACCATTCGCGGTAGTTCAGGCTCTCGCACAGCGCCAGCGTTCTTTCGTGAAACGCAGTTCCTACGGGCAAGGACCCTCCTGATGCGCACGTGGCTGACGCCGTCGCCAAGACACTGGATTATAAGTGCGAGCTCGCGACGCTCGCAAGGTTCGCTTCGTCGAAGGCAGAAAACAAAGAGGATTGTCAGCAAATGTGCTTTCGTGCGCTCAGTTTATCTGCGTTGCGCAAATCAATCGAAGTCGATCGTCCTGAATTCCTGCATTCCTGTGACCGTTATTGCTGTTTTCCTCTGCAAGTACCAAGATCATGAACATGGCTGACACCGCTTTACAGCCGGTCGAAGCTGGCCCTATAGTCAACTGGCGACGGACTTCGGACACTACATGCGAAAAATCCACTTCTCTCGGGCCGCATTGCTTCACTGCCTGCTCTTGTCCAGCGCGAGCTTTGGCGCAGCGGACGATATCAAGAAAATTCATCCCACCGGTTATGTAAGTGACCTGGCGGGAGTGATCAGCCCGAAAGCCAAGTCACAACTCGAAGCATTATGCGCCGAGGTGGAGCAGAAGACTGGCACGCAGATGGCGATTGTGACCGTCACTTCGCTCGAAAGCGAAAGCGTCGAGAACTACGCGGTCAACCTCTTCAAGCAGCTTGGAGTCGGAAGCAAGAAAGACAATCGCGGCGTGTTATTGCTTGTCGCTCCCCATGAGCACAAGTATCGCATTGAAGTGGGCTACGGGCTCGAGCCGGTGATCAATGATGCGCGGGCGGGTGATGCGGGTCGCGCGATGGTGCCATACCTCCGGCAGGGCGACTACGGCAAGGCAACAGAGATTGCCGCATGGCAGCTGGCAAAGTACCTGGCGGACGATTCGGGGGTGACACTGACCGGTCAGCCTCCGGCGGGAGGGAATCGAGACGGCCGAGCTGACAACGCAAATTGGGGAGTTTGGCTCGTGCTCGGCTTGATTCTGTTGTTCGCGGCGATAGGGAGCCTATCTTCTCGCAGCGGTGGCCGGCGCGGAGGCGGATCGGGCGGAAGTGGCTTGCTCTGGTTTCTGCTGGGGATGCTTGCGGACAGCGCTGGAAGGCGCTCGGGAAGGGACTGGGGAGGCGGAGGCTGGAGTGGGGGAGGCTTCGGCGGAAGCGGCGGCGGCGGGGGTTTTGGCGGATTTGGCGGCGGCAGCAGCGGAGGCGGAGGCGCTTCAGGAAGCTGGTAGGGCTGAGATAAGAGGAACGGAGGTGAAATGCACTCCAAGGAAACAAAACTGACAGAACTGGTCAACAGGCTGAAGGAATTCGCGGCGGTAAACCTCGAATCCGTCATTTTGTTCGGGTCGGCCGCGCGCGGTGACTTTCACGAAGGGCACTCGGACCTCAATGTGGTCTGCATCCTTCGTTCGCTGAGTGTCGAGGAGCTGGGACGCCTCGCGCAGGTGGTGCAATGGTGGTGCGTCGAGCAGAAAGAACCTGCGCCTCTTTTTTTCACGAAAGATGAGCTGAGGCATGCTGCGGATGTCTTCGCCATCGAGATTCTGGATATGAAGCACGGGCGACGTGTGCTCTATGGACCGGATGTCGTTGTGGACATTAAAGTGCCAATGAACCTGCATCGCGTGCAGATTGAGCATGACTTGCGCACGATCCTGCTGAAATTGAGGCGGCATTATCTGCGCGCGCCGGGGGATACAAAGGAGCTGGCGCTCGTTCTGAGAAAATCGTTTTCCGGAGTGCTGACGCTGCTCCGCCATGTGGTGATTGCATTTGGAGAAGAGCCGCCGGTGGCCGCGCATGACATCGTTGCGCGAGCGGCAGAGCTGACGGGTTCAAACATGGTGGCCTACGGCGCCATGCTGAAGCTGCGCGAGACGGGCGAATTTCACGGCGAAATTGTTGTGGTGTACGGCGCGTATCTAAAGGCATTGGAGAAAACCCTGGATGCGCTGGAGCATCACTTTCCCAAGCGGGAATGGCAGCGTGTGAAGAATACACATTCGTAAATCCAGCTGATTCGAGGTGGATATGAAGAAAGGTCTGATCGTCTTAATTGTTTTCGTGGTCGTTGCACTGATGCTGGGGAATTCGTTTATCAGCCGCAGGAATCAGATGGCTGTGAAGCGCGAGGCGGTGAATGCCGCATGGGCCCAGGTGGACGTCGTTTTGCAACGGCGAGCGGACCTGATCCCCAATCTGGTGGAGACCGTCAAGGGTTTTGCGGCGCAGGAGCAAACCGTATTCGGAGATATCGCAAAGGCGCGTTCCGCCTTGCTTGGCGCGCATTCTCCAGCTGAAAAAATCACGGCGAACGGACAATTGGATTCCGCCTTGGGGCGCTTGCTCGTAGTCGTTGAAAACTATCCCCAGCTGAGATCCAACGAGAATTTTTTGCGTCTACAGGACGAGCTGGCGGGCACGGAAAATCGCATCGCCGTGGAGCGCCGCCGCTACAACGAGGC
>WNFS01002117.1_pt1 | contig 26459 bp, 21 predicted proteins | sample 5400141 | NCBI WGS metagenome assembly WNFS01 (sample SAMN13153358, study PRJNA577476) | soil metagenome | isolation source: 60 cm saprolite under Madrone tree | place: USA:California | collected 2016-06-14
CAGGCGGGGACGAGCCAGCAGCTCGATTCCCTCGGCGAGCGGCTGATGTGGCGCCTGGCCTACCGGAATTTCGGTGACCATGAGGCGCTGGTTGCCAACCACTCGGTGGCTACCGGGGCGGGAAACGTGGGCGTGCGCTGGTATGAACTGCGCGACCCGAACGGCAGCGCCACGGTTTTTCAGCAGGGCACGTACGCCCCCGACTCTAACTATCGTTGGATGGGCAGTGTCGCCATGGACAATGCCGGCGACATCGCCGCTGGCTACGGCGTCTCGAGCAGCGCCATGAATCCGGCAGTCCGCTACGCGGGCCGGGTACCCAGTGATCCCCTGAATACGCTACAGACTGAAACCAGCATCATCGAGGGCGCGGGATCGCAATTGCCCAGCTTGAGTCGCTGGGGTGACTACAGCAGCATGAGCGTTGATCCCGTCGATGATTGCACCTTCTGGTACACGAATGAGTATCTGTTGACCAGCGGCACGTTCAATTGGAGCACCCGCATCGCGACATTCAAGTTTCCTTCCTGCGGTGGCGTGCCTACGGCCGACTTCTCCATCGGCGCGACACCCCAGTCCGCTACGGCGGACCCTGGGGCGAGTGCCATGTACACAGTGACCGTTACTCCCTCCAACGGATACGGCGGGACGGTTAACCTGACCGTCAGCGGATTGCCGTCTGGGGCTAACGCCAGCTTCAGCCTCCCCTCTATGGCCCCGCCTTATGGTTCATCCACTCTTACGGTCGGGACTAGCACAGCGACACCGGCGGGGAGCTATCTGCTCACAATCAGCGGAACGGACAGCACCGGAACCCCTGCTCATTCGACGACGGTCACCATGGTCGTCAATCTGAAGGGCGGCTTCACGGTTTCGGCAACTCCTTTTGTTCCGAATCCGGTTTCGCGTGGCGGCAAGACTGGCAACACGGTGACAGCGACTGCCAACGGAAATTTCAACGGCACGGTTACGTTCAGCGCCAGCGGATTGCCGCCGCGTTCTAACGCAACCTTCAATCCCACCTCGATAATTGGGTCTGGGTCGGCTACTCTCACGATCCAGACGTTAAGAAAAACAGCTAGCGGCAACTACATCATCACGATAACCGGCACCAGCGGTAGTTTGAGCAGCTCGACCACGGTACCGCTCACGGTGCAGTGAGACCAGAGCTGTTGTAAGAAACCCGGGGGGTGGGGACCTCCTTTCGGCCCGCCGCGTTCGTAACCCAGAACGTATCCGGTTACCCGCAACGCCCAACTCGAGACCTGTAGCGCAGGGCGGCGTCTGCGGAGCCCTGCGGCTTTTCCAAGACACAAGCTCAATGCCCACCCGCAGTGCTGCGCTGATGAAAAACTGACACAACCGAGTACGCATTGCATGCCTAAAGTCGGTAGGGTAGAGTGACTTCACTCCATGAACTACGGCACGCTTCCCTCGCGATTCCTGAGCGCCATCGATTCGTACCCAAACTCCCGCGCGCAGATGTTCCGCCACGCCGACAGTACCTGGGAGTCGATTTCATCCGCGGAGCTACTGCGCCGCATCGCCGGCCTTTCGATGGCGCTTGTCGAACTGGGTGTGAAGCCGGGCGACCGCGTGGGACTCTTCGCCGCCAATCGTCCCGAGTGGCACACCGCCGATTTCGCCATCAACGGCTCGGGTGGCATCACCGTCCCCATTTATTTCAACGAATCGCCGGATCGCATGACCTACATCCTCAAACATTCCGGCGCGCGCGTGATCATTGTGGCTGGCATGGAGCAGCTGAAAAAGCTCCTGCCCTGCCGCGCGCAATTGCCCGAACTCGAGCATGTCATCGTCGCCGACGCCGGCGCCGACGTGCCCATCGAGTGCCTGCGCTACGAGACACTGATCGCTTCCGCGGGTGGCGCCGAAATCGCCGCGTACCGCATGCGCGCCGCGCAAGTTCTCCCCGGCCAGTTGTGCACCATCATCTACACCTCCGGCACCACCGGCGAGCCCAAAGGCGTGATGCTCACGCACAACAATATGTCGTCCAACATTACGGACTCCTGCGCCACCTTCGATGAGCGTCGCCTACGTCGAAGCCGTCGACCTCGTCCCGCAGGCCCTGCTCGAAATCCGCCCGTCGGTCATCGCCGCTGTGCCGCGTTTCTTCGAGAAGATTTACGCGAAGCTGATGGAGCAGGGAAGCAAAGCCACCGGAATCAAGCGCACCCTGTTTGATTGGGCGATCGACGTCGCCCGGCGCGCGGCTCCCTGGCGCACGGGTGGGAAGGGCGTAAGCCCGTTTCTCAAAGTCCAGTGGGCCCTCGCCGACCAACTCGTCTATAAAAAAGTTCGCGCCGGAATCGGCGGAAGATTGCGCATGGTTTTCTCCGGCGGTGCGCCGCTTTCCAGGGAGCTCGCCGAATTTTTCTGGTCCATCGGCGTCCCCATTTATCAGGGTTACGGCCTCACCGAGACTTCGCCCATCCTCACTTCCAACTACCCGCAAAATCGCAGCGGCAGCTCCGGGCGGCCCATTCCCAACGTTCTGATTCGCATCGCGGAAGACGGCGAAATCCTCGCCAAGGGTCCGTGCGTGATGCAGGGCTATTACAAGGGTCAGGATGCCACGCGCGAAGTCATCGACGAGGAAGGCTGGTTTCACACCGGCGACATCGGCTATCTCGACGCCGACAACTATCTCTTCATCACCGACCGCAAAAAAGATTTGATCAAGACCGCGGGAGGAAAATTCGTCGCGCCGCAGCCGATTGAAAACGCGCTCAAGACTAGCCCCTACATCCTGAACGCCATGATCGTCGGCGATCAACGCAGGTTTGTCGTCGCGCTCATCGTGCCCAACGCCACGACCGTTTCCGCCAAACTTCAGGACCAGGGCATTCGCATCGCGTCGCACGAAGAAATGGCCGCGCATCCTGCTGTGCGCTCGCTGATCGAAGCGGAAGTGAAGCGCCTCACCGCGCATCTTGCGCAATGGGAAACCATCAAGCGCTTTGCGCTCCTCCCCGAAGATTTCACGTTCGACAACGGCAGCCTGACGTTCACCCTCAAACTCAAACGCCGCGTCGTCGAGCAAAACTACCGCGAAGTGATCGACAAGCTCTACGCCGAATCGTCCGAATCAATTTCGGCGTCGCGCCGTCCCTAGCAGGAAGAAAAACTCGCACAGGACTCGCTAAGTTTGCCCTAGTATCCTTCGCACTCCCTCCGCAAATTCCTCTTCACGTGCAATCAAGCTTAACACTAGAAATCCATCGCCGGCGAAATCAAAGAAGTGTCCGGGATGAACGTAAACGTCTTTCGTGTCCAACAACGCGATCGCCAGATCTTCGTCACTCTGCACCACCGGCACACGCAACACCGCATACCACCCGCCTTCCAATTCCAAGCGCGTGCACGCCTTCTGCGCAACCAACTGGCGGTCAAGTTCAGCGAGATTGCGCCGGACCCGCGTCATCAGCTTCTTCTGAAATCCATGCCGCTGCTGCAAAAGCGCCGGCGTCGCCAATTGCACCGGCGCATTCGGCGAAAGATACGTGTCCGCAATCAGCTCGAGCCTCTCAAGCGCCTGCCTCTTCAACTCCGCCGGCCCGCTCACGATCACCCAAGCCATTTTCATCTGCGGCAGCCCAGAAATTTTCGATAGGCCGCTCATCGCAAACGTAAGCGCGCGAGGATTGCCGGCGAAAGTGAGAGGCTTGCCATCGCGCAGGGCAAAATCCAAAAACACTTCGTCGGCGATGAGCGCCATCCGGCTGGCTGCGCAAAGCTCATTTAGCTTCGCTAGTTCTTGCTCCTTAACGAAATGTCCAGTCGGATTATTCGGGTTCACAACGATCACGCCCCGCATCCGTGGAGTGATCGCCTGCTGCAAACTATGAAAATCAATCTGCCACCCGTGATCGTAAACCAGCGAATAGCGCACCAGCTTCACGTCGTGAATGTCGGCAAGAAATCCGAACAGCGGATAACTCGGCGCGGGAATCAGCAACTCATCGCCGGGATTGCAAAGCAGACGGAACACAAACGAATACGCTTCGCTCGTGCTGGTGGTCAGCACAATGTCGTCAGCGGAAATCGTCGTGCCGCGCGCTGAATAATATTCCGTCACCGCTAGCCGCGCGCTCTCCAGGCCTTTGGGATTTGGTTCATAGCGCAGCGCCGCGGGATGCCGCAGCGCCGCAAGAATGGCCCCGCTGTCGTATTCGAAGCCGCACTCCGTAGGATTCGAAGCGGTCAGATCAAGCAGCCGCCTCCCGCTGGCGCGATGCCGCACCAGCGCCTCACTCAATCGATTCCCGGCAAGATTCCAATTCGTCCGCTCAGCAAACATCTACTCAGCATTTTCTCGTCGCGTCATTCACAAAACCTTGCCGTCCGCGTCCATCAACCGCATCTCGCCCAGGTTCAGCTCTTTCACGCCGGCCTCAATCTTCGCGCGGTCGCCGACCACGACCCAAATCATGTTGTCCGGATGTACCACCGTCTTTGCCGCGTCGTTCAAATCGCTGGTCTTCAGCGCGCGCACCTTTCCCGCGTATGTCTCGTAATAATCGTCGGGCAAACCGAAATGAATCAGGTCCGCGACCGACTGCCCCACCTCATCAATCGTTTCCCGCGAACCCGGCAAGCTCAGCGTCTCGTTGGCCTGAATTTTTGCGAGTTCTTCCGCGGTCAGCGGCTTGTCCGCCAGAATCGCGTGAAATTCCTTGTTCATCTCCGCCATGGACTCCTTGGTTTTATCCGTCTGCACCGGCGCCAGCGCGATGAACGGCCGCTGCCCGCGCGCCGCCCACAGCAAACTCTGCGCGCCATATGACCAGTGCTTGTCCTCGCGCAAGTTCATGTTCAGCCGCGCCGCGAAATTTCCGCCCAGTCCAGCATTCATCGCCTCGATCGCGATTTCCTTCGGATTATTCGTCGGAGGCGCAACGTGTCCGGCAATAATCACCGATTGCAGCGCTCCCGGCTTGTCCACCAGGTACACGATAGACTTCTGCGCTTGCTGCACCGTACCCACATTTTTCGCCGGCACTTTCCCGGCCTTCCATCCCGCAAACAACTTCTCCAGCTTCGGCGTGACCTCTGCAAGCGTGGTATCGCCAACGACGATCAGCGTGGAATCGTTGGGCCGAATCCAAACATCGTGAAACTTGGCCAGGTCCTCGCGCGTCATCTTCGCGACGCTCGCCGATGTTCCCGAGCCCGTCAGGGGATTCCCATACGCGTGCTGCGCACCGTAGAGCAGTGCCGGAAAGACGCGCAGCGCCATCTGCACGGGAGTGTTCTTCTCGCGGTCAATCGCCGCGAGCTGCAACTTCTGCTGCCGCTTAAAATCCGCATCCGGAAAGGATGGATTCAGAATCACGTCGGCAAAAAGCTCCAGCGAAGGATCGAGTTTCGATTTCAACGCCGACAATCGGACGGTCGACATATCCAGATTCGAATTCGCGCGTAGCTCCGCTCCCAGCATCGCCAGTTGGTCGCTGATTTCCAGCGCGCTGCGGGTCTTCGTACCTCCGGTTAGCAGCGCCATGGTCATGCTCGCGGTTCCCGGCGCGGCAAATTCGTCCGCGGCGTAGCCGGCATCGCTAGTCATCCAGAAGCTGACCAGCGGCACTTCATGCCGCTCCGCCAGCACCACGCTCAGTCCATTCGAAAGCTTCGCGCGCTGCAACTTCGGCAGCTTCAGCTCTGGAGGCGCGCCAATCTCCGGCGCTTTTGAACGATCCGCGCCTGCAGCCGCCGTTTTGTATGTTGGGAAGGGAAGTACTTCCAAGATGTAAACGCCATCCGCCAGCCAGCGGTACGCAGCCGCCTTCAAATCTTCCGCGCTGGCCTCGCGGACCAGTTTTAACCAGGCCTTGTATGCATCCGGGCTGCCCCGAAACACTTCGTTCTGCGCCAAGCGGTCCGACTTCCCTCCGAAGCCGCCGATGCGCTCGATTCCGCGAATAAAGTCTGCGTCGTATTGCGTCTTCACCCGCTGCAGCTCTTCCGCTGTCGGTCCATCTTTCAAAAATCGCGCCAGCTCTTCATCCAATTCCTTCTCGACCTGTGCGAGTCCTTGGCCCGGCCGCGCCGTAGCCTGCACGCGAAACTGCCCGCCAATCTCTTTCAAATCCACGAAGGCCGCAGTGTCAGTCGCGATTTGATCGTCGTACACCAGTCGCTTGTAAAATCGCGAAGTCTTGCCGGTAGTCAAAACGTCGCTTACCAAATCCAAATAAACACTGTCCGCGCTTCCGTATTCCGGAATGTTCCAGACTTTGTAAATCCTTGCCTGCGGCACGCGATCCTGCACCACTTGCCGGTGCGTTCCCGTCATCTTCGCCACCCAAACTTCCTGATGCGCGACGGGCGGCCCGGCGGGAATATTCCCATAATATTTTTCGACCTTCTCCTTCGCGGTCTTTGCGTCGATGTCTCCGGCCATCACAATCACTACGTTCGACGGTCCGTAATACGTCTTGAACCATTCCTTCACGTCGTCCATGGCCGCCGCGTTCAAGTCCCCCATGTCCCCAATCACGGTCCACGAATACGGATGACCCGCAGGATACGTGTTCTGCGTAATCAGTTGCCGCGACACCGCGTACGGCTGGTTCTCTCCCTGCCGCTTCTCGTTCTGCACCACGCCGCGCTGCAAATCCAGCGTCTTCTGGTCCAGCGTGAGAAAGCCCATGCGGTCCGATTCCATCCACAGCGTGTAGTCCACCGCCGACGTCGGCACATTCTCGAAATAATTTGTGCGATCGTTGTTCGTCGTGCCGTTCAAATCCGTCGCGCCAATGCGCTCCATAGCCTCGATGTAGCTGCCCTTGGCGTGGTCGCTGCCACCAAACATCAAGTGCTCGAACAAATGCGCGAAGCCGGTCTTCCCCAGCTTCTCGTTTTTCGAGCCGACGTGATACCACGTGTTGATGGCCACAATCGGCGCTTTGTGATCCTCATGCACGATCAACGTCAGCCCGTTATCCAGCACAAATTTCTGGTACGGAATCTCCACGTCCTTCGTCTGCGCGAACGCCCCCGCGCCAGCAGCCAGCATCGCCGCCATCACCAAACAAGCCGCAACCCAATTCCTCATCTCCGACCCTCCATTCAAAGTAGGCAAAGAAGTGTACTCTTCTCCGTGTCCTCTGTGCACTCCGTGGTGAAATCCTGTAATGCGCGAGTTTCCGATAGACTACGTGAGCATGAAGAACCCGCGCGGAAATCGATACATCGCTTCGCAGGACGCCGGCGACGGCGCTGGATCTGGCCCGGACTGATCCATTACCTGAAATCGTCTCGTCCGTTCTAAAATCAGAGTGAGGTTCACCATGTCAGACTTACTGGTTATCGCCGGCCGCGCGTTTCAATCCCGGCTCATTGTAGGCACCGGCAAATATCGCAGCTTTCCGGAAATGGCGCGCGCTCATGCCGCCTCCGGCGCAGAGATGGTTACCGTCGCCGTCCGCCGCGTCAATCTCACCGACCGCTCGAAGGAATCGCTGCTCGACTTCATCGACCGCGAAAAAATCTTTATTCTGCCCAATACCGCCGGCTGCTACACCGCCGACGAAGCCATCCGCACCGCGCGGCTCGCCCGCGAAGTCGGCCTCTCCAATTGGGTCAAGCTCGAGGTCATCGGCGATCAGCAAACTCTGTTTCCCGACACCGAGCAGCTCATCGAAGCCACGCGCGTTCTCGTGAAGGAAGGCTTCGTCGTCCTCCCTTACACGAACGACGACCTGATCGCCGCTCGCAAGCTGATTGACGCTGGCGCCGCTGCCGTCATGCCGCTTGCCGCGCCCATCGGCTCCGGCCTCGGGATCCAAAACGCTTCCAACCTCCGCATTCTTCGCGAGCGCGTCACCGAAGTTCCGCTCATCGTCGACGCCGGAGTCGGCACCGCGTCCGACGCCGCGGAAGCCATGGAGCTCGGCGCCGACGCGATCCTCATGAACACCGCCATTGCCGAAGCCCAGGACGCCGTCCTGATGGCCGAAGCCATGCGCGACGCGACCGCCGCCGGCCGCAAGGCCTATCTCGCAGGACGCATGCCCAAGCGACTCTACGCCGCCGCGTCCAGCCCGCTCTCCGGCGTAGTAAGAACGTAGCGGCGGCCTTCAAGCCGCCGTTTGCCTATGGGCTTTTTCTTTTCTTGTCTTCGTTAGTTAGGTGTGGCTTGTGAGTTCTGGCCCGCTTTGATCTTCGAATCCTTCACCATCTGTGCGACTTCCTGTTGCACCCGCTCCAACATTCCGTTCATCTTTTTTTGCATGATGGGTTGCATGGCCTGCATGGCCTCTGCCATCGTGGTGGGGAGTTCGCGCAAAATCTTTTGGCCTGTCGGCGTCGAATAGAAGGCTACCATGGCATCGACGTCGCCTTTCGTCCAGTGCTTCTGGTAAACCGGAATGGTGGCCTCCAGCATTTCGTCTACGGGGAACTTCTTCAGCATGTCATCCATCATTTTGTTCATGCGAGCCTCGAAATCTGGCGGAAGCTTGTCAATATCCTTGGAAATTTGCTGATGCACCATTTGGTGCGTCTGTTTAGACATCACGTCCATCATCTGCTTCATCGTGTCCCGCGCGTGCGTGACTTCGAGATACTTTTCAACATCGTCCTTCGTCGCCGGGCTGTCGGGGGTACTCTGCTGAGCAGCCCCAACCGTAGCGAACACCAAACACAATGAAGTGGTCAGCACGAAACGCTTCATGGCATCCCTCCAGTAGACTCCAGGCAGCGTAACCTGCCGAGGTGCACAAGTCACGAGCGCCACGCAGGGTGCGTGTCAAATCGAGCAATCGCCGGCACCAGGCGGTCTTCAAGCCGGCGCTCGAACCCTCTCCGGGCCTACTAAACCACGGCAATCCGCGTCATTCCGGGCATGTCGCTTCATGTCGCTTGCGTCCCAGCGGGGAACTGCGCACTCTACGCCAAGCGGTCAGATCCTCACCCAGCGAGGTGCAACATGAAGAATTTCCAGCGCTTGGCAGTCTCAGCCTTGGCCCTCTCAACCATCCTACTTTCCGGCTGCGCCGGCGCTACACGGCTTCCCATGCGCGCGAAAGGTCCGGCGGGCGAAGCCCTGCAGAATAATAAGCTCGATTTGGGGTTTCTCGACGCACCCGGAACCCAGCGTGATGAGGTCGTGAGCCGGCTGAGTTCAGTTGACACTTCCTATTCGAATCCGCGCCTCTTCTGGGGCCGTTGGAGCGAGTCCAAGTGGGGCTATTGGTGGTTCATAGCGGGCAATTACAGCGCAGAGGGAGACGCCAAACGCATCTGGCACATCCACAACTTGCTGGTCAGTTTTGACGAAAATGGAAATGTGCGAAAGAAAGAATTATTCAACGAAGACAAACCTTTGTGGATCGAGCTCCACAGCCGGCTGGCGGATACGCCTCCACTCGACCTATCCCAGCCTATGCGGATAGAAGTGTTTGGCCCTGGCAAGCTGCAAATGATGACTCTCGGAAAAGAGTCGATTCAATTCGATCTCCAGAAAGGAAAGACACCGCATTTCGAGGTTTCGCCGCAGGCGATCGTCCGCATCAGCCACGGCCTGCTGGGCGTCTCGGTCAATCCCGCCGTGACCTGCCACACGCTGCACCTGGCCGAAAAAAGCCCTGTGGGGAAGAACATTCTGTTTTGCGCCGGCCCAGCCAATGTCGCGGCGACATTCCAGTATCTGCAGCAATACGGATCGCCGCAACTCCGCTGGGATTGAGTCTTGTGGGGTGACTACCGCGAAGGCTGTACGACACCGACCTTGTTCACGCCGCTGCAGGCGATGTACACGCGGCCGTCGGGAGTCGCTACCATGTTGCGCACCGTTCCCCCGCCCGAGGGAATCGGGGCGCGCGCGAATTGCTCCGCCTTCGGATCAAAGCGCACCATCGTGTTCGGCTTCATGCCAGATTCGCTGAACCACACCGCTCCGTCCGGCGTGATCGTGATTCCGTAAGGCGCCGCGCCCTTTCCGCTCGGCGACGCCCACATCTTCACTGCGCCGGTGGCGGGATCGAGCCGCCCTAAATTTCCGCCTTCGTAATCGGTGAAATAAATTTTGTCTTGCGCGTCGATGGCCATGCGCCGCGGGCGCGCGCCTTCCGGCAGCTTGAATTCCGTGACGGCCATGGTCTGCGGATCGATCTTGGCCATTTTGTTGGTGCCGAATTCGCAGAAAAAGGGAACGCCCTTGCTGTTGATGGCGATGCCGTAGGGGAGCGCGCGCTGTCCTTGCACCGCTTTCAAGTCGATTTTCCCGGTGTGCGGATCGAGCCGGCCCACCATGCTGCCCACCTGCACGGTAAACCACAAAATTCCGCGCGCGTCGAACACCGCAGTGTGCGGATCTTCGGCCTTCGCGTCCGGCATCTTGTACTCCGTCACATCGCCGCTTTTCGGATCAAGCTTCCCGATGTATCCCTTCCCATTTCCCGTGAACCAGATGTTCCCGTTTGCATCCGCCACCAACCCGTGCGGACCGGAATCCTCAATCTTCAGCACGTACTCCTTGAAAGCGCCGCTAGCCGGATCCAATCGGCCCAGCTTGTTCTGCAATTGCTCGGTAAACCACAAAGAGCCATCCGGAGCCAGCGCCGGATCATGCGGATGCGCGCCCTTGGTAGGCACATCCCACTCCTTGATCGTGACTTTCAATTCGCCCACCGTTGCCGGGGCAGCAGGCGCCGTGCGAGGAGATGACAAAATCCCAAATCCCAAAGTCAATCCAACAACAACCGCCATCGTTCGCTTGCTCATTTCAACCTCCGAGTCACAGGCTTCAGACTATCCTCTTACGATTGACCTCGATATCGCTCACCATACCTCAGCCGGACCGCGCAGCGAAATACCTCTCCTAGCTCTTCATTTTGCCAGCGATCCCAACAACACACTCGCTCCGTTCCAAAGAATTTGCACGCCAATGCACACGAGCAAGAATGATGACAGCCGCATGATCACGCTCATGCCCGTCGCGCCGAGCAGGCGCGCGAGACGGTCCGCGAACCCGTAGCACAAAAACACGCCAAACGCGATTAGTAATGAGCCAATCACAGCGCCCACTATGTCCAGCAGGTTCTGCGGCAAGTGGCGTGCTGCATTTGCTCCCAGCGTGATGGCCACCGAAATCGATCCCGGCCCCACCGTGAGCGGCAGCGTCATCGGATAAAACGCGTGCCGGAAAATATCCTGCGGGTCCATTTCCCGGTGCGTGCGTGCGCGGTCATCCTCATCTCTCTGTTTCAGCAGCGACCAGCCCGTCGAGATCACGATCAACCCGCCGCCCACCTGCACTACCGGGAGGGAAATCCCGAAAAACGCCAGCACATGCGTTCCCGTCAAGAACGACGCAATCAGCAAAATAAAACTGTTCACCGCAATCTGCTGGGCCAGCATCCTTCGCGCCTGCGGCGAATACTCCCTGGTCAGCGCCAGAAAAATCGGGCTTCCTCCCAGCGGATTCACGATGGGGAACAGCGCGCTAACGACTAAAATCGTAGTCTTGACTGCCTCGAGCAAGTCTCCTCCTGCCTTTTTGCAGCGCCGAGTTTATCTTGAAAAAATCCGACTCTTAGGCGGATGCTGCGTTCGTCGGTGCGCTCTTCGCCGGTGCAATTTGGGCAACACGCGCTGTCGCCCGGTCTTCCAACTCCACGCGAATTCCATTTTTCGGCCGCAACGTGATGCTGGCGAGCGGCTCGATGCGTTGATTTGGCGCCAGGCGCATGCGAAAGCGCTGCGCGATGGTCGCGAGCAGCAACGTCGCTTCCATCATCGCAAAGCCGGCGCCGATGCAAACGCGCGGGCCGCCGCCAAAGGGGAAATACGCGAAGCGCGGCAGCGCCGTCGCTGCCTCCTCGCTCCAGCGATCAGGATAAAAACGCTCTGGCTCGCTGAACCAGCGCGCGTCGCGCTGCGTCACCCATTGGCTCAGCACAATATTTGAGCCGACGGGCAAAGTGTACTCGCCGACGGTAAACGGCTCTTGCGTTCTGCGGAAAATCCGCCAGGCCGGCGGGTACAGCCGCAGCGTCTCGCGAATCACCCGGTCGGTGTATTGCAACTTCGGAAGATCAATAGCGCACGGCAGTCGCCCTCCAAGTACCGAATCGAGTTCCGCGTGCAGCTTCTCTTCGACTTCCGGGTGCTGCGCCAGCAGATACCAGGTCCAGGACAGGTTCAGCGCCGTGGTTTCATGGCCCGCGAGCAGCAACGTGATCACCTCGTCGCGAAGCTGCTGGTCGCTCATCGAATTGCCATCATCGTCGCGCGCGGTCAGGAGGAGCGTGAGCAGATCTTTTGCGCCGCCCGCAGTTTGCCGCGCCGTGTCTGCCACGCGGCCGGCGCTACTCTTGAGTCTCTCTCGTCCGCGCGCAATTAATGCGTACACGACGCGGTCGATTTCGCGCACCGCGCGAAAATGGCGCGCACGTGTGGGCGTGGGGATGCCCAGAAAAAACGCGATGGAATGAAAGCCCGAGGAGCTGACCATGATGGCGTCGAGCGCGGGCTCGATCACCTTCATACTCTCGCCCAGATCGCTGCCGAAAAGGGAGCGCAGAACAATGCGCAAGGTGACATTCATCATGTCGTTGTGGATGTTGAGCGTCTCTCCGTTCTTCCATCTTTGCAGCAAACGCGTGGCCTCTTCGGTAGTGATGTCGGCGTAGCGCACCAGGCTTTCGCGGTGAAACGCAGGGTTGCTCAGCTTTCTTTGCCGCCGCCAAAAATCGCCGTCGCTGGTGAGCAGGCCGTTCCCAAACAGTTCCGGATTGGCCCGTGAGGTGATCCCTTTGACGAAGTTGCCGGTCTTGCCGAGCAAGACCTGCTCGATGTGCTGGGGGTGAAACAAAGCGTAAAAATGAAAATCGAAGAAGCGGTAGTAGACGATGTCGCCGTAATCGCGGGCCCAGCGCGTGAGCGTCTGGGTGGAATCGCGGCTGGCCATGAACGAGGTACCCACAACGGGAAGTCCCCGGGGGCCTGGGGGCCGACGCGGAGCTACTGTGGTTGGAGTGGCGGACATGAGCAGGGAACTCCTCTGGGAGACGGGAGCCATGATACTCCAGGCTGCTCCTGAGGGTCGGAAGGTCCCAGCGTGGAGAGAGTTAATCGCCAAAACTTTTCTCGCGGAGTTTATGTATAATCGGGCGAGCAGGTATGTTGAGCGGGCGTCGTACAATGGCAGTATAGAAGCTTCCCAAGCTTCGGACGTGGGTTCGATTCCCATCGCCCGCTCCATAAATCACGATGACTCAATTGTCCTTACGCCGCTAACTTACCAAAATCCACCCGGAAAATAGTCCGTTTTGGACTGAAGTTGGACTGAAATTTTCTCGCCGACGTAGGAAGAAAAAGCACAAAGTAACGCTGACTCTTTCCTTAAATAGTTGCCGACCGCGGATCTACTGCGCCGGGGCCGCGCTTGCCGCGGCGCTCGGGTGCGGAACCTGGTCCCAGTTGTGGCCCGTGCAGCCCGTCCTCTTGCCGCATTGCTCTTTCCCATCAGGGCCAACAATGCTCATCAGGTACATCGCGTTTTGCTTCCCGTTTGGCTGCTTCACGGTCATCGCAATGGCTTGCCAACCATGGCCTTTCTTCTCGAAGCGCACCAACACATCGTCCGTGTCCAGTTTGGCCCAATCTTTTTCATTGAAGTTCCCCACGCCGGAGATGCTCGCCGCCAGCCGGTCCGATAGTCTGCCGCCCTTCTCCGCTTCCCCGGTGTAGTAGGTTTCGCCGACCTTCACGACGAAGGCATAAGTCTTTGTCTTGGTTGCGTAAAGAGGTACATTGCTCGAATTAACGGTGGTGTACACCGTCGTCTTCTTGTGCTGCAAATAGACGAGCTTTCCCGGGACGAACTGCGAATCGTCCTTCTCCGCGTAGGTCGCACTTGCCGCCATTAACGCCACGAACAAAGCCCAGAACGATTTGTTTGCTTTCATGTCTTCTCCTCGCGCCAAGGCTCCCGGCTTCTCGATCAGGACTTCCGTTCTTTACCTGATAGCCCCTGCCAGTTGTCTTTCACGCGTCTTGTTCCTTGTCCAAAGCTGCGATTGGAGCTACGATGTTGGCCAGGAAGCCGTCCCCCGGAACCGCCACCGCTACTCCACGGGTCAGATAATGTAGGCGACCGTACAGGGTTGAGCGGTCCCGAGTCCTTAAGAAGCTGTTAGTAATTCCTTAAAGCGTCTATGTCTCAGCCTGGCAGCAAGATATACGCCTTCGGGGACTTTCGCCTGAACGGCGCTGAACGCGCGCTCTACCGGCAAAACCAGCTGATTGCACTCACTCCCAAGGCCTTCGACACGCTTTTGGCCCTCATTCGTCACGCCGGACATGTCGTCAGCAAGGAAGACCTGATGCAGCAGGTCTGGCCCAACACCTTCGTGGAAGAGGGCAACCTGAACGTCCATATTTTTGCGCTGCGCAAGGTGCTCGCTGAAGCTGATGGCAATCAGATATTCATCGAAACGATCCCCCGAAGGGGATACCGATTCCGTGCCGAAGTGCAAGAGTTGTGCGAAAAGCCTGCCGATCCGCACATTCACCGGCGTGCAATCCACGTGGCCGGCGATGGTCAGGACCGTACATCGTCGGACAGCCAGGAGAGGGTTTTTGTGCCGCCCCGCGAGTTTGTATCTGCTGCCTGGCCTGGGCGAAGGCTCAACGCCAGGATTCTGGCCCTGAGCGCGCTGCTCGTGATTGCCGCGGTCTTGGCCATCAACTACTGGCCGCGTCCTGTGCAGCAGGTCAATGGTGCTTCGAATGGCCGTTTTCTGATCGGCGTGTTGCCATTTGCCAACTTGAGCGGCGACGCGGCCCAGGACTACCTCGCTGATGGCCTCACCGAGGAGCTCATCACCGAGCTGGGTCGTCTGAACCCCAGGCAACTGGGCGTGATTGCGCGGACGTCTATGATGCCGTATCGAGGGACCAGCAAGCCGGTGCGCGAGATTGCCAAGGAGCTCGGCCTTCGCTACGTCCTGGAGGGTGGCGTGGTGCGCGTCGGCTCCCGACTGCGCGTCACCGTCAAGCTTATCCAGGCCAGTGACCAGTCGCAGCTATGGGCCAGTGAGTATGACCGCGATTTCGGCGACATCATCGAGGTGCAGAGCGAAGTGGCCCGCGCCGTGGCTCGCGAGACGTTTGTTCACTTTACGCCCGAGACACAAAGGCGGCAGGAGCTGGCCAAGACAGTTTCCCCGCAAGCGTACGACGCCTACCTCAAAGGCCGCGTTTACTGGTGGATGCGAACCGAGGCAGGCTATCAGCAGGCGCGCGCTCATTTTGAAGAAGCATTGCGCATTGACCCGAACTTCGCCCGCGCGTATAGCGGCTTGGCGGACACCAGCCTGGTCTACGGCCTGCGGGCGGGGGATCCCCGGGTCTATGCGCGCAAAGCGGTTGAGCTCGACGACACGCTCGCCGAAGCGCACGCCTCGCTGGCCATGGCGGCGTTGACTATGGATGTGGACTGGGTTACCGCAGAAGCCCACTTCCACCGGAGCCTAGAAATCGACCCGTACTATGTCACTGCGCGTCACTGGTATGGGTTCATGCTTGCGTACTGGGGTCGTGAGGCCGAGGCCATCGAGCAACTTGAGCGCGCGCGGGAGACAGACCCCTTCAACATTGTCATCCTGACCGATCTGGGGCGCGCATTCTTCTTCGCGCTACAGTACGATCGCGCAAAGGAGCCCCTGCTCAAAGCTGTCAGCCTCGATCCAAAGTTTCCGTGGTCCCACTACTGGCTGGGTCGCATCTTTGAAGAGCAGGGGCAATTTCAGCAGGCTTTTTCCCAATATTTGCTGGCGGACGACCGTCCGCTCAGCGTCATGAACAAAGACGTCGCTACGGCGTGTCTCTACGCGAAGATGGGTCAGCCCCAAAAGACCCGAGAGATCTTGCGCCGCTTGGAAAGCGGTCCCACCATTTTGCCCAGCAACCGGGCCTTGATCTACGTTGCGCTGGGCCAAAAGGAACGCGCTTGCCAAATCCTGAGTGAGCCGACGCCCAAGCCTCCGATCACTTCCGCCCACACCGTTTACGCCATCGCCGATCCCGGGTTCGCCTCGCTGCGCACCGATCCGTGTTTCCAAGCTGCCATTGCGAAGGTTGCGCCGCCCACGCGTTAAGCGAGCGACTCGCCTTAAGCGTGGTTCCTCCTGCAAGCCCGTAAGCGGCCCGTGCTCAAGATTCATTTATAGGGCACTGGCACAAACATGGTCTTTTTGGAGTCCTAAGTTTCGGAGTCACGCTGCCGGAACAGACCTTTCCGGCGTTCAGAATTCGATCAGCGAAGAAGTGTCCTGAGGCGATTCGCACTCGATATTTCCAGGAAGACAGGTCATGGTTCTCAACGGACGGAAATCGTTAGCTTCACGTTAGGTTTTTTGAGTAGAACGGAAGCGACGAGCGGGCGTCGTACAATGGCAGTATAGAAGCTTCCCAAGCTTCGGACGTGGGGTCGATTCCCATCGCCCGCTCCATAACTCACGATGATCCAATTGATCTGGCTCGACTGACTTACATGTCGACTTCCGATTCCACGTCATGAAGTTCTTGGGAGGGTGCGATTTCCGCGAGTCGCCGGAAAAGCAGCTTGTGTGCGCGCTTCCGTTCCATCACTTCCAGTCCATCGAGTATCTGGCGATGCGACGTGCCCTCCCAAATCGCGAGAATCATGGCTTCCCGAAGCCAGCGCTCCGCTCCATACTCGGCCAGCACGCCCAGTCCGCCGTGCACTTCCATGGCCCACTTTGCCGTATCCACCGCGAACTCGGCCGTCCAGTATTTCGCAAGATGTGCCGCCAGCCGAAACAGATGATAGCGATCGGAGTAAGGCGGCCGCTCCATCCAGACGTCGTTCAGGAGCTGAACCGAATACCACGCCAGCGCAAACGCCGCTCGAAGCGCATTCAGCCGACTCTCAAATTGATGGCGAAGCAGCGGATGATCGAGAATCCGCTTGCCGAAGGCGATGCGGTGCTCGGCATAGGAAAGCGCATCGGCCATCGCGCGCTGTGCCAACGCGACACTCACGATGCTATTTGCCACGCGCGAGAGATTCAACACTTCGAGGATCAGGTAAATTCCCGAGTCACCCGAGCCGAGCAGGTAGCCTTCACTGTCTCTCAACTCTACTTCTCCGGTAGGAACAGAGCGGGTTGCAATCTTGTCCTTCAGCCGTCGAATAAAGTAGTTGAGCTCGCCATCGTTGCGGTACCGCGGCACCAGGAACAGGGCCAAGCCGCGCACACCGGCCGCGGCTCCCTCCGGGCGCGCCGCGACCACGGCTAACTCTGCGCCGGCATTGCTCGTAAAATACTTGTCGCCTGTCAACCGCCAGCGATCGCCCGCAGGCCGGGCAATCGCCTCAACAGCAGCTCCCAAATCCGAGCCGCCTTTGATCTCCGTCATCCAGGTGGCACCCTGCCACACGGAATTGTCCTTGCGAGCAAGTTGAGCCAAAAAGCGCTCCTGTAATTCGGCGCCGCCATATTTTGCAAGCGGCACCGCCGTGCCGAGTGACACCGTGTACGGGCAGCAAATCCCGGGATCGTGGAACGAAATGTCGTACATCAGCAGATACGTAGGGATCAGCGATTTTTCTTTCAGAGCGCGCCAAACGACACCAGACCGGTAACCCCTTCGCAAAATCGTTTGATATTCGCGAGCGTAGAGAATTTGATCGATGCGTTTTCCGCAACGGTCGAACATCCGCAACCACGGTGTTCCGGCGCGGTCGATTGCGCCCGAAATGGCGACGCCTTCGTTCTTCCACCAACTCTCCTCGGCGTCTAGCACATCGCGGTGGGGGATATCTTGAAGCCTGCTCTGTAGAAAACTCAGCGGCGAGCGGAGTGCGTTGAGACCTGTCATTTCAGCGCATGTTAGGTCGGCAGCATGGGCTGGTCAAGAAGACTAAAAGGGATTTAATGCCTGAGTAACGAGAGAGGAGTTTCGCTGTGCATATCGGTGGATCGCGGGTTGATAGCTTGCGCATGTAGGTAAATAAAGTGGGAAGTACGGCGAGGCTTTCGCTTTATGCTGAACAAATGACTCGCCCTTCCACGCAGGAACGCCGCCGGAAGATACGCACAAAGATCCCGCGGATGATACGCGTACGGCCGTCGGAGTTGACCCTGGAGAATTTCGACGAGATTTTGCCGACCCTGAACGCGGCCCGGAACAGCGTGTACTTTGTTCCGCAAAACGGCATTTTTGCGCCGAAAATGCGCGTGTTTGTGACGTACCCGTATGCGAGCGATCCGGGCTCCATCAATCAGGAGTTTTTGGGAATGGTCACGCGGGTCGATAAGTTGCCGGGCGACAAACAAGGCGTCGCGGTGGAATTATTGATGCCCATTTATGTAGGCACCAAAGAGACGATTCGCTGAATCAAACAGCAGGCTAACTGGCAGTCGGGCGGGCCGCGTCTTTCCGGGAGCCTACCTTCGCAATGACCGAGAAAACAAAGGGCTCGCGCGGGCTTTGGCTGATCGCCGCGTTCAAACTGGTGAAGGGGCTGGGGCTGCTGATCCTGGGCATCGGCGCGCTAAACCTGCTGCATAAAGACGTCGCCGCGGAAGTGGAGCGATGGATCAACCTTCTGCGCTTCGATCCCCAGGGACACCTGATCCGAAAGCTGCTGGAGAAAATCGGGATGGTCGACGACCAAAAACTGAAGGAGCTGAGTATTGGGACGTTTTTCTATTCCGGTCTGTTGCTCACAGAGGGCGTTGGCCTGGCGCTGCGGCAACGCTGGGCGGAGTACGTGACGATTGTCACTACCGCGTCGCTGTTACCTCTGGAGATTTATGAGATTACGAGGCGCCTGAGCCCAGGGAGAATCGTGCTGCTGCTGATCAACATCGCGGTGGTGGTGTACCTGGTGATCGAAGTGCGCCGGCCGCGAAATACCCCGGACTAAAGATTCTGCGGCCTGGCTATTTGACTTCGCGAACATGCGCGATCAAGTTGCGAATGCTGTTGGCGAGCTCCACGACTTCACCTTCTCCCTGAATATCAAAATCAATCGCGTAGTTGCCAGCGGCGGCGTGATCAACGGCTTCCTTGAGGCTGAGCAGGGGCTTCACGACCTGGCGCGGGAGGACGAAGCTGATCCACACGCTGACGAGGAATGTGATTGCGGAGACGATGCTGAGCGACCACTCGGCGCGAGAGATGAGTCGCTGGGCCTTGCGGTGATCGCTTTCGATGCGGCTCCAGTTTCTCGATTCGAGTTGGGATGCGAGATCGAGGACACCCTGGCCGGAATTCTGGAGGTCAGCCGTGATCTGGCGCAGGGCGGGATTGCCTTCCTGGGCCGTTTCGGAAATTTGCGTGTCGAAGGAATCGACGCGATTGCGCAGGGCGTCGACTAACTGCGCGCGGCTCTTGTAGCGGGCCTTCTTGAGCAGGTTGTCGAGATCGTGCTCGTAGGCCACGACGACCGCGTTGATGCGGTCGGCGGGGGCCTGGCCTGGCTCTCCCACCAGCGCAACCGCAGTTTCAAACCGCTGGCGGTACTGGTGGAGGGCGTCGAGGGCCTTTTGGGTGAGTTCCTGATCGGAAGGATTAAGGTCGCGGATGGCGCTCAGAATCTGCTCGATCCGGCCGAGCGACTCGCGCGCGGCTTGCAGGGAGGCGGAATCGTTGAGCAGCAGGTAATTGCGCTCGGAGCGGCGGGCATCGAGCATCTCGATGGTGGCTTGCTGCGCAAGGGTGGCTGCCGGCGCGTCGTAGCTGACGATGCGATCGATAATGAAACCGGTCTGGATTAAGTAGTAGACCGCCAGGACGATGACCGGGACGAGGATCAAGCGAACGATACCCAGGCTATAGGCGACGCGTCGCCGCAGAGAACTGCCCGGCGCGAGCACACGGAACGACCGGCGAATTCGGGATTGCATAGGCCAACCCTCCTGCGGCAACGTGCAAGATAATATGCCAAAAGGAGGGCAGGGAAGCCCCAGAGTAGGCGGATGAAGGGAAGGCTTCGCCCACCGATGGAGTGGCAGCGAGCGAAGCCAGTACTGCGCGGAGGAAACGGACCTTCAGGTTGTGAGCTTAGGGATTGATGTCTTCTTTCTTGTCGAGCCGAACGATCATGCGCTGAATTCCTTGTTTGGCGAAGTCTGGAGCGCTTGGTAGCGCCAGCTTCATTTCCTTACTGGCGGTGTCAAAGTCTCCCTTCGCGGAGGCCATGCGCGCGAGTTCGCCGTGCGCGTACCATTCACTCGGGTGCTTCTTCACGTTGATCCTGAAGACGGCGAAACCTTCGTCTTGTTTTTTCTGCTGCTGCAGGCTGCGGCCATAGAAGTGAAGCTGCAAGCCGTTAGCGGCGTCCAGCGCCTTGGTTTTCACGACTTCGGCTTCCTGCTTTTTTCCTTGCGCTTCCAGGATCAGCGATTTGCCTAGCAGATTTTCGAAACGCTCCTCGGCCTGAATCGAGCGATCCTCCCACTTCATCGCTTGGTCCAGATTCTGATTCGCGTCGATCAACCAGTTTGCTGCTTCGTCGAAGCCGGCCCAGGTGAATCCGCCGGTGTTGCGAAGCTGATTTTGGATACTGCGCAGCACGATGGCGTTCACGTCCGCGGACACGCGGAAGGGGACGGCCAGTTTCTCCCAGCGCAGAGTGACGGCGACGGAGTCCGGCTTGGGATCGTCGAAGGAATAGGTCAAGGCTTCCACAAACTCCGCGGGATGCGCCTTCACCGTGACGCGCAGCGCGTCTTCCTTTTCGTCATAGCTGAAGCTGCCCCAGGAGGTGGAGTTCTTGGAGAAGATGATGGTCCATTGATCCGCGGTGGGAAGGGTGTGCAGGCCGTAGGTGCCGGCGGGCAGCGCGTGGCCTTCGACGGAGACATCGTCGGTGAAGGAGATGGTGGTGTTTTCGTTAGCCCCGGAGCGCCAGACCTGGCCGTAGGGAACGGCCTTGCCCCAGATTTCGCGTCCGCCCACGAGCGGCCGGCAATAGTTGACGGTGATATCGGTCAGCCCGATACGCTGCGTGGTAATCGCGCGCTGGCTGATGGTCGGAAGACGCAGCTCCACGGCCTGCCCGCCGTTTTTGAACTGCGCCCGCGCCACGCCGGCGAAACCGCTGACGGCCAGCGCAAGGCCCGCACAACAATAAAATAGTCTCCGCATGAAGACACCCTCCTCTTCGATTGGGAACCGCTCCTGGGACGCGATTTCAGACGCTGCTGGGGGCATAGACGGATGGGGGCCAAGAGTCGTGAGCAGAGTCTTTCCTCAGTTTCGGTAGGCAGCGCGAACGCGGCAGAAGGGGCAAGTCACGCGCTCTCTGGCGCGCTGGCCCAAGACAGTTTGACAACAGGGGCTTCCGTTTTTTAGCATGTCAATTCACATTGCCGTTGTTTGGAACTACGTTTTGGAGCGCTTCAAAGAGTTGCACATCGTTGTGTAAAGCAAAATTCCTATGATTACAGTAACGGACCTTACCAAGAAGTATGCGCGGCACACGGCCGTGGACCACATCTCCTTCGACGTCCACAAAGGACAGATCGTCGGATTCCTGGGGCCCAATGGCGCCGGCAAGACCACCACCATGCGCATGCTGACGTGTTTTCTTCCGCCCACGTCAGGCACCGCTACGGTCGCTGGATTTGACGTCCTGGAGCAATCCCTTGAAGTGAAGAAGCGCATTGGCTACTTGCCGGAAATGCCGCCGTTGTATCCCGAAATGCGCACGGTGGAGTATCTGGAATTTGTTGGCAGCTTGAAGGGCCTTTCTAAGACAGAGCTGGCCAAGCGCATCGACTATGTCTGCGAGCGCTGCGCGATTTTGGACGTGAAGGACAAGCTGCTGGGGAAACTCTCGAAGGGCTATCGGCAGCGCGTGGGCCTCGCGCAGGCGATCATCCACAATCCGGACGTGCTGATTCTCGACGAGCCAACTTCCGGTCTCGATCCCAAGCAGATCAACGAAACGCGTGAGCTGATTAAGAGCCTCGCCGGTGATCACACCATCATCCTCAGCACGCACATCCTTCCCGAAGTCGAGCAGACTTGCGAGCAGGTCATCATCATCAACAAAGGCAAGCTGGTGGCGACCGATTCGGTGAGCAATTTGCAGAATCGCGCGCGCGGCGCGGAATCGTTGCTCGTGGAAGTCGGCGCGCGGAACGGCCTGATGGATCCGGTGAAAGTGCAGTCACGGCTGGAACTGGTTTCGGGGGTGAGCCGCGTCGTTCTAAAGAACAAACGCGACAACCGCTCGGTCTTTGAAGTGGAAAGCCGCAAGGGACTTGCGCGCGGCGATCTGGCCCGCGCGGTGGTCGAAGCGGGGTGGGACCTCAATGAATTGCGTCCCGCGGCGGTCAGCCTCGAAGAAGTCTTTTTGCAACTAACCGGCGATGCCGCCGCGGCGCCCGCTGAAGAAGCGGTTAGCGCAGGAGTCGAGTAGATGCGAAACGTGTGGATTATTTGCCGCAAGGAGCTACGCAGCTATTTCGTTTCGCCGGTGGCGTACCTCCTGCTGGCTATGTTCGCTGTGATTTTCGGGTTTTTCTTCTGGAACATTCTGGGCTTTTTCATTCGCGAAGGCACAGAGGCCATGATGAGTGGCCAGATGTTTCCGATGAACCTCAACGAAAGGGTCATCCGGCCCCTCTTGTCCAACATTAGCGTGGTCGGACTGTTCCTCATCCCCATGATTACCATGAGGCTGTTTGCGGAAGAGAAGCGCACCGGCACGATCGAATTGCTGGCAACGTCACCCGTTAGCGACATGCAGGTGATCCTCGGCAAATGGACGGCGGCCATCGTCTTGTACGCTGGCATGCTGCTGCTGAGCGCGGTGAACTTCGTATTTCTTTTTAAGTATGGACGTCCAGACTGGAAGCCGCTGGCCATTGGTTATCTGGGGCTGTTGTTGCAGGCCGGTGCGCTGCTGGCCATCGGTACCTTTATCTCCACGCTGACGAAGAATCAAATTATCGCCGGGGCGGTCACCTTTGCGGTGTGTTTACTGCTCTGGATTTTGGAGTGGGTAACCGGCTTCGATACGGCGACTTGGGCGCGCGTGATGGGGTACATGTCGGTCATAACGCATTTTGAATCGTTTTCCAAAGGCCTGCTGGATTCGAAGGACGCAATTTTCTACGTCACCCTGATTTTCCTGGGACTGTTCCTGACGTCCCGCTCACTAGAGTCTTTGCGGTGGAGGTCCTAAGTGAACACTCAGGTCCTCAAGGCTCGGCAGACCAAGTACGCGGCATACGCCGGTGCTTACACCGCCGTGATTCTCGCCATCTTGGCGACGGTCAACGTGCTGGCCAATCGCTACGACAAGTCTTTCGACGCAACGAGCAACAAGCGCTACAGCCTCTCCGATCAAACCGTCAAGGTCGTCAAGGGCCTGAAGCAGGACGCGACAATCACCTATTTCGACGGTCCCCGCGGGTTCCAATCTGCGAAGGACCAGCTCGATCTTTACGCGAATCTATCGCCGAAAGTTCACGTCACGTATGTGGACCCGGACAAAGACCCCATGGTGGCGCGCGCCGCTGGCTTCAAGAGCAACGGCACTGCTATCGTGCAGGTTGGACTCAACAAGAATGAAGCCAAGAGCGTGACCGAGGAGGAGATCACCGGAGCGTTGATACGCGATCTGAAGAACACCACCCGCACAGTTTGTTTTGTTACCGGCAGCGGTGAACATCAGATTGACGACTCCGGGCGCAACGGTTATTCGCGCTTGAAAGATTTGCTGGGCAAGGACAACTACACCGCGAAATCGATCGACTTGTTGCAGAAGGCGGAAGTCCCCGGCGATTGCACCGTGCTGGTGGTTGCTGGACCGAACGGCGACTATCAACCACCCGAGGTCGATGCCATCAAGAAATATGTGGAGAATGGGGGCCGCGCGCTATTCCTCCTGGATCCCCCTCTGAAGATGGGGCGCTCGGAGATTGCGGACAACGACGCTCTGGCGGGCTTGCTGGCCGGCTGGGGCGTGAGCGTCGAAAAAGATTTGATTCTGGACCTGAACCCTATCGGCCAGCTCGCCGGTCTGGGACCGCAAGTCGCGCTGGTAACCAGGTATGATTCGCATCCGATTGTGCGCGAGATGAAGGGCTCCGCGACCGGGTTTCCGCTGTCGCGTTCGCTGGCTGTAAAGACCGGGGACAAAACTACCGTGGAGAAGCTGTTTGAATCTTCCGAATCGAGCCTCGCCACTGACAAATTGAATTCTCCCAAGATCGATCCCGACGATCCAAAAAACAAAAAAGGCCCGATGACGATTGCGGCCGCGGGAACGTACAACAGCGGGAAAGAGAATTCCCAGGGCCGCTTTGTGGTTATCGGGAGTTCGGCGTGGGCCGCCAACTCATTCTTGGGTTTTAACGGCAACCGGGACTTGGCGCTGAACACGATGAACTGGCTCTCCTCGGATGAGGATCTCATCTCCATTCGTCCGAAAGAGCCGGAAGATCGCCGGATTACGATGACCAACGCGCAGTTTCGGTGGGTGCTAATCAGCAGCCAGTTCATACTTCCATTGATCGTGATCTTCGCCGGCGTTTCGGTGTGGTGGCGTAGAAGGTAGCGGACCTCGACGATGCGTTTGTCGCCCTCAGGACCAAAGTGATGAAGAGCAGCGGATTGATCATCGCCGCCGTCGTGCTCGCCGCGCTCACCGGCGTCCTCTACTGGTCCAACCACCATCCACCGTCCGAGAACACCGCAAAAGCCTCGCTCGATACGCCGCCCAAAATTCTTTCCCTGAAGCAGGAAGACATTTCCAAAATTGAGATCAGGAAGAAGGGCGGGGAAGAGTTGGACCTGGCGAAGGGCGAGGCTGGCAAGTGGCAGATCACCGCACCCAAGCCGCTCAGCGCCGACCAGGAAGCCGTTTCGAGCCTGCTCTCCACCGTGTCTTCGCTCAATGCAGACCGTCTGGTGGAAGAAAAGCCCGGCGACGTGAGCCAATATGGCCTCGCACAGCCTACTCTCGAGCTCGATCTCACAACCAAAGACGCCAAGCCACAAAAACTTCTACTCGGTGACGATACTCCAGCTGGCAGCGCTGTGTTCGCCAAACTGGATGGCGATCCGCGAGTTTTCACCATTGCGAGCTACAACAAGACCAGCATCGATAAGAGCGCCAACGATCTTCGCGATAAGCGCTTGTTGACCGTCGACTTTGACAAGCTCAGCCAGATCGAACTCGCCACGAAAAAACAGAACATCGAGTTTGGCCGCAACAAACAGGAATGGCAGATCGTCAAGCCCAAGCCGCTGCGCGCCGATAATTTCCAAGTCGAGGAAATCGTCCGCAAGTTGCGCGACACCAAGATGGAAGCGTCTTCCACGGATGCGGACGCGAAGAAATCCGCTACGGCGTTTGCTTCGGGAACGCCAGTGGCTAGCGCAAAAGTGACTGATACCGCCAGCACGCAGGAACTGCAAATCCGGAAGAACAAAGACGATTATTACGCGAAATCGACCGCCGTCCCCGGCATCTACAAGGTCTCAAGCGACCTCGGGAAAGAACTCGACAAGAATCTGGATGACTTCCGCAACAAGAAGCTCTTCGATTTCGGCTACGATGATCCGAGTAAAGTGGAAGTTCACGATGGCGCGAAAGCTTATTTTCTGACCAAGGGCGGGCAGGATTGGTGGTCTGCTGATAGCAAAAAGATGGAATCATCGAGCGTTCAAGCGCTCGTCGACAAAATTCGCGAGCTTTCCGCCAGCAAGTTTGTCGATTCCGGATTCGCCTCACCGGCCATCGAAGTGAACGTCACCTCCAACGACGGGAAGCGCATTGAGAAGGTTTCGATTTCGAAATCGGGCGACACCTACATCGCCAAGCGTGACAACGAGCCCGCACTGTATCAACTCGATTCCTCTTCCGTCGCCGACCTGCAAAAGGTTGCCGCCGACGTGAAACCTGCTCCCGCCATCGGCAAAAAGTAGCTCTGCGATCGTCAGCGTGCACGTTACCGACAGGAAGTAAGCATTCGCCGCAAGATTCCGGCAAACGAGGTGGTATAGGATACCCTTCGCGCCTCCGGCCGAATCAGAAATCCCGGGGGCAGCAGTCCGCAAAATGATTGCGCGCGGCCATTTCCGCACACTGAACTTCTTTGATATCGCCGAGGCGATTGATCTGGAGAAACTGCGTGTACTTCTCGGTCCGGAGGCGTCCCCTCGCTCGCCCGGGTTCGTCCATCTCACTCCCGAGTACGCGCAGGAGCAGAACCAGCCGTTGGAAGAATCGCTCGAGCCGCTCACGTTGCCCAGCGGCGAGAAGTTGGAAGGCAAAATCAAATACTATTGGTTCGGCGTTGCTTGCGTGGAGCTAACGGCACCTTTCCAGTGCAACCTGGATGCCTTGTGCGGGGATTCATACCGCTGGATGAACGCGCCCGAAGTCGAGAGAGCCGCGGAAGAGGTGCTGCACGCGCGCCTCGAAAGATTTC
>WNFS01000871.1_pt1 | contig 26392 bp, 24 predicted proteins | sample 5400141 | NCBI WGS metagenome assembly WNFS01 (sample SAMN13153358, study PRJNA577476) | soil metagenome | isolation source: 60 cm saprolite under Madrone tree | place: USA:California | collected 2016-06-14
GCCACTGATGCGAAATCTATCCACGCCCAACAGATTAGATTAAAACTCAAAAACGTTAAAGCGTACGCAGGCGCGGGTCAGTTTCGCTGCAAAATGTCCGATAAACTTTAAGTTTGTCACAGCGTTACGACAATCTAAAGCTTATCGGACATAAATAACGCCGCGCTCAATAAAGAACGCCGCGTCATGTTTGAAAGTAAATTCAGGGCAGTATCGGTTGCTGCCGCCGCGTTTCACGCGCACGCCGCCATTGGTGGTCATGGCGCGGATTGTCGGCCCGCCAGAGCCAAGGTTGACCGCGATCTCGCGCGTTATTCGTCCCTGCACGGTGACGGGAAAATCAATACTCAGATTTCCATTCACGGTCCCGGTTTCCAGATGCGCCGAATAATTTTCCGGCACCGACATATTGATGCCGCCGTTGGTTGTTTTCACATCCAGCTCTTCGCCGTCCCAACGGTCACCCGTCAACTCTATCGACAGACCGCCGTTAGTCGTGCCTCCATGCACCGCGCCACCGACGCGCCTTAACGAAACGCCACCATTCACTGCCGTGAAATCGAGCCGGCCCTGCACGTCAACAATCGAGATGCCGCCATTGTGCGAGACGAGCGATAGATCTGATCTGCGCGGCACAAAAATTTCGTAACTCACACTCCAGTAAGCCTCTCGGCGGCTTTCGGGGCCGGTCGCAAAAATCTTCGAGCCCGCGGTTTCAATGTGCACTTGTTTTGCCAGGGCGTCCGCGTCCGCCTGGGACGCTCCGGATGCCTGGATGCGCGCTCTTACTAAAATCTCATTGCGATCCCAGCCCTTCACGGACACGCCGCCGTTCTGGCGCGCGTCCACCGCAAGAGTGCCGCTCGGCGCCAATGTTTGTTCCTGGATTTCACAGTGAGTGAAGCGATCGTTCTCCCATTTATCGCGGCAACCCATTGATTCTTTGTCTTGATCCGCAAACGCTGCTAATGCGGTCGCAATTGTCAGCATGAAAATGAACGCACTGCGTCGTAGCCACTTATTCATGTGTGTCTCCTCACGGTTATTTAGTTTTACCAGATTGTTCTTCGCGCGGTTCTGACGACTAAACACCGTGGTGCGGGGAATTGTGGCAAGTTATTGTGAGCAGATTGGCCTAATCACGTTTCATCAAAGCCACTGTGCGCGGAATGCCCTGGAGATCGTCATAAATCTCAAGCAGTTTCCATACGTTTTCGTCGATAAGCTCTTTGACAGCATCATGCTGATCAAAGCCCATTTCAAAGATGAGGCACCCACCACTCTTCAGATAGTCGCCGCTCTCAACCAACAGCCGCCGGATGACTGACAAACCATCCTCGCCCGCGGTCAGCGCAACGCGCGGCTCAAAGTCGCGCACTTCTCTTTGCAAACCGGCAACCGCGCGTTCAGCAACATAAGGCGGATTCGAAACAATCAAATCGAAAGTCTGACCAAACGCTGGTCCAAGACCCGCAAAGCAATCAGAAGTGACGAACGAAAGGCGTTCCTGAACGCCGTGACGATTTGCGTTTCGCTCCGCAACTGCCAACGCTGCTGCTGAAATGTCGAGTGCGATTCCGCGGGCGCGTGGCAGCTTGTGCAGCAATGTGATGGCGATGCAACCTGAGCCGGTGCCGACATCGCAAATGAAGGGCGTCTCGTTTTGCGAAACGATTGACAACGCCGCTTCAACCAGCAACTCAGTTTCGGGCCGCGGGATCAATACGTCGTTGTTCACTTCAAACTCGATCCCAAAAAACTCCTGGCGCCCGGTGATGTATTGCAACGGCTTGCCCTCCGCGCGCGCTTCGAGCGACTCGCTAAACTCTTCAACTTGTTCGTCGGTGAGTAGATCTTCCGCGCGGCCGAGGATGTAAGTGCGATCTCGACCCAGAACATGCATTAACAACGAACCGGCTTCGCGCCGTTCTTCTGGCACGCCCGCCTTGCGAAGTTTGTTAGCGCCGTGAAGGACCGCTTCTGCTATCGAGGTGCCCATTGCAAGTTCCCGCCGGGTCGGCGTTTGGTTCTTCGCCGATCCGCCTTATAATAAGCCTCAAGTAATTCAGGCAAATTTTTTCGCTCTGTTGGGTGTGGCGCTTTGCCCATTTTGGGAACAGAAACCCTATTGGAAGTTTCCTGTTAGCACCACGGTACGAGTCTCGTTCCTCCCGTATACGACAGGACCTCCCCGGCCATTTCGGTTGTGGAGGTTCTGGCGTAAAAAAGGAGTGGTGAGTTTAACAACGTTTCTCAGAGGAGCAAGGGTGGGCGCACTTTCCAAAGCGATTTTGTTATTCTCCCTTAACTGGCTCGACGCTCAGTTGACCATTCTTTGGGTGCGCTTACACGTCGCCACCGAAGGAAACGGCTTCATGGCCCACCTGCTCAATCACAGCGAAGGTTCTTTCCTGTCAGTTAAACTTACCATCGGCGCCCTGGCCGCCTACACACTTTACCGTTGCTCAGATATTCCTATTGCCCGCCGTGGGATGAAACTGGTGTTGGGCATTTACCTGGTGCTCATGTTTGTTCATGTCGCCACCGGCTTTTCGGCTCTCGGTTGGCACGCCCCCGCTACTGTGCTTACTTATTTCGTTAGCCTGCCCAAAACCTTCTTCACTATCTTCGCTTAGTCAGACTCCTTAGCACCCCGACGATTCGTTTTTCCTAGCGCATAGAATCTTTCAATTAAAAAGGAACGCAAACCCCTGGGGAACGTGTGAAGAATGCTTGTCTGCGGAGAGCAGGTATTCGTGTTTCCGTGGCTTGCATAGGTCTTAAAGAAAGCCTAGATTTGTCGCTATTGGCAGAGCAAGATGAAGCATCGCGCAACCTGCCATCGCAGCTTCAGCATCGTAAGAACACGAGTCATAACTAGCGGAAAAACCTAATAAGTAAGAGAGAATTAAGCCATGTATAGACTTTCAGCACGTCAAATCCTTGTGATTGCTTTGATTTCGGGACTGTTTGCCGCAGGCGCAATTGCGGTCGTGGATCGGTTGTCGAACCGGTTGCAGCCGGCCCGTGCGGCGTTTTCCGAAAAGTCGCCCAGTGGCATAACTGATCCGACAACAGCCACTGACGAACAAAACAACATCGAGGTCTATCGCACTTTGTCGCCGGGTGTCGTTAACGTTCATTCAACTTCCTACGCTCGCGACTTCTTCGGCTTCGTCGAACCCCAGGAAGGCTCAGGCTCCGGTTCGATCATCGATCAGAACGGCAACATTCTTACCAACTATCACGTCATTGAAGGCGCGCAGAAACTTGCAGTCAGCTTTGGCGGACAGAAGAACTATGCCGCGAAAGTGGTCGGCGGCGATCCGGACACAGACCTGGCTGTGATCAAATTGATCGAGACGCCGAAGGAACCACTAACCATTGTGCCTCTTGGAGATTCTGACAAACTCGAAGTGGGCCAGAAAGTGTTGGCCATCGGCAATCCGTTTGGTCTGGATCGCACATTGACGACCGGCGTCATCAGCGGTTTGCAACGTCCGATCCGCGCCCGCAACGGCCGGCCTATTGAAGGCGCGATTCAAACCGACGCTTCCATCAATCCGGGAAACTCCGGTGGTCCATTACTCGATTCGCACGGTCGCATGATCGGCATCAACTCGCAGATTCTTTCACCTTCGGGCGCGTCGGCGGGCGTTGGTTTTGCCGTGCCGGTGAATATTGCTAAGCGCATCGTTCCCGAACTTGTTCGCTCCGGTGAAATTCGCCGGCCGAAGCTGGGCATTACCACGCGCGATGTTGAAGCGCTGAAGAATCAGGTTGAATTGCCGGTCTCGGACGGCGTTTTGATTTACCAGGTGGCGCCGGGAGGCGCGGCTGCAAACGCCGGCTTGCACGGACTTACGCAAACCGAGAATGGCGACGTTGAAATCGGGGACGTCATTGTCGGGATTGACAACGAAAAAGTTGCGAACACTGACGACCTATATCGCATACTAAACAAGCACGCTGTTAGCGATCTGGTTCAGGTGCAGATTGTACGCAATGGTCGTCGTACTTCAGTGCCCGTGCGTCTGACAGAAACGCCGGATACACGGCGCCGCTAAAACAATGGGTGTCGCGTGCCAGGTATCAGGTAGCCGGCTCTTGGTAGTCTGATACCCGACACCTGACACCTGACACCCGGTGGATCAAACCAACCACTTCTTCAATCTCGGTTACGGCTGGCTCTGTAAACATTGCAGCGCTGAAGATGCTGAGCGCCAACAAATCCAGACTACGCCACGCCCTACCTCGCATTCGGATGGAAAAGTAAATTCAGGTCTGCCGCTCGCAAGTTGGATCGACTCATCGCGTCAGGGTTTAACTTGTCGCCGGTGTGGAATTGAGGAAACGATTTCGGGCGGTTCTTTTAATGAATTAACCCCAGGGACTAGTCCCGGCTAGAATCCGCAAAATTGTTCTGGTAATCAATCAAGCTGCGACGAATTACATCCAGCGCTTCTTCCGCGTCGTACACGTCAACAATCTCCACCCGGCGCGGCGCATCACCCGGCAATTGTTTGTAACTGAGGAAGTAATGCTTTAGCCGGTCCACCAGCGCTTTCGGAGTCTCGCCGATGTCGCGAATATGGCCGTAAGCAAGGTCTGACTCAAGTATGGAAATGATCTTGTCGTCGGCCTGCTCACCGTCGATCATGCGCAAGCCACCGATTGGTTTTGCATTTAGAAAGAAATTGCCTTGCGCAAAAGTCTTTTCGGTTAAGACACAGATGTCCATCGGATCGCCGTCGCCTTTGATGTCGCTGATTCCGGTGCGCTCAGCACACAGCCGCGCCACTTCGTCGCCGCAGAAAGTTTGCGGAATGAAGCCATATAGCGACGGGCACATTGAAGAAAATCGCTGCGGGCGATCGACGTGCAGGTGTCCGGACTGCTTATCGAGTTCATACTTCACTACGTCAGTCGGGACAATTTCAATATAGGCGTTAACCATCTCCGGCGCGTCTTTGCCCGGCGTCAGGCCATGCCAGGGATGCGCTTGAAACAGCCGGCCTGAAGTTCGTGTCGTTGCGTCGTTGTCTGCCACTGGCTCTGTTGAGAAATCCTACCGGGATGATTTGTAGTGAATCACTTTCACTTCTTCCAGCGTAACGAGGCCGTCCTTGATCATTTCATCCAACTGCGGCATGAACGCTTTCACTTTTTCGAGACTGTCAACAATCTCAACCACCATTGGCAAATCCTCAGACAGCCGCAGAATTTTTGCGGTGTGCAGAATGCTGTTGCGGCCAAAACCCATTACGCCACGCAACACCGTCGCGCCGGCAAGGCCCGCTTCGCGAGCTTTCAAGACGATCTCTTCATAAAGCGGCCGGTGGCCGCAGCGATCACTTTCGCCGACGAAGATGCGCAGCAGATAACCTTCTTCCGGAATGTTCATCAGAATAATCCTGCCAGCCGGTAACCAGACCAAACTAGAAACAAGCCGGCAACATTCGACGCAGCGATGTTAATAAACGCGAGGAGGATTTCGCCATCGCGCAGCAGCGAGAAAGTTTGCAGGCCATAAGAAGAAAATGTTGTAAACCCGCCCAAAAGACCAATGAAAACCATGCTCCGCACCGTTGGGCTGGTAAGAAAACGTTCATACATCAAATAGAACAGCGCGCCGGCGAGCAAACACCCAAACGCATTCACGGCCAGCGTTCCGTAGGGAAACGTTTCGCCGTAACGCTTCGCGACCGCGCCCGATAACCAGTAGCGCAACAGTGTTCCTGCAAAGCCCGCCAGCCCGATCCAAATTATCCTTGGCATGAATGCATAGTCTACCAGATCAGGATGGTTCAGTTGTGGTGATACAATTATCGGCGCTGTCGCCAAGTTTCAATTAAGCTGTTTTTCTCCATGGCCACTGCTGAAGTTTTCCCCCAGTCCCGTGCTCAAGTCCTCTCGCTACGCTGGATCATTTCCGCGCGCGACGATCTCGTCTGGTTTATTGGTTCGGTCGTGTCCAGCTATGCCTTGCTTATTTTGTATGTTGCCGGAGTGCTGCCACTGATTCCGATGGTGGCGCTGTGGGCCATACTGATCGATGCGCCACACGTCTTTGGAACTTTTTCGCGCACCTATTTTGATCGCGCCGAACGTCGCAACCGCGCACGCTTGTTGTGGGGCTCGCTGCTTTTCTTTGTGGTTGGTCCAATCATGGTTTTCGCCGGTCTGGGCCTGGTCTTTTTCTTTCTCGCCGCGCTGTGGGCTTATTACCATCTGGTCAAGCAGCACTACGGCTTCATGGTGTTGTACAAGAAGAAGAACAACGACCTCGCGCCGGTCGATAACGCACTCGACCGCCTGCTGCTGTTGTTTGCTTTCAACTATCCGTTCGTCGCCTTCATCGCGCGCGATCCGGAAGCGATGACTCGCGTTCCTGCGTCTCTGCGATTCGGCGTTAACGGATTGGCAACAATTCTGCTCGCCGGAACGATCGTTCTTTTTGTCGCCTGGCTATTGCGACAGATACAGCGCTTTGTCGGTGGTGAAGTGCTCGACGTTCCCAAGTACTTATTGTTGGCGGCGGCCATTCCGATGCATTGGATTGTCCTGCTAACGCCGATGCCCAATAAACCAATCGCAATCGTGGCGATACTCACCATCTATCACAATCTTCAGTATCACCGACTGATCTGGTTTCATAATCAGAAGTACACAAGAAACTCGACCGCCCTTACTGGGACCGCGGGCGTCTCGCCCGCCGCTACGGTGAGTGAGTCGAACCAGAATCCTCGTCAAAAATTCGGCGCCGCCGAACTGATCAGTCGCCGCCTGCTTTACTACATCGCCTTCGGCATTCTTTTCGGAATCATTTATCAGGGCCCGCGACAGTATCTCGGCTATATCAATCTAAAAAATGGCGGCGGCATCACTGGCGAACAGTCATTCGCCATGCAGCTCGGCATTTCATTTCTCTGGGGTTACGCGTTTATTCATTACTACCTCGACTCGAAAATCTGGCGCGTGCGCCGCGATCCCTCAGTTGGCAAAGCGCTGAACATGGGTTAAAGCCGACGCCGAGAAAAGATTTGCCGCGGATTCACGCGGCTGAACGCGGATAAGCATTAATGGCAAGCGACCTTCTTCGCTAGCCCACCTTAACTTGTACGATTGACAGGTTGTTTTTTTCTGATCGGCGATATCCGCGCTAATCTGCGGCTAATTATTGCTTGCTGACTTCGATCCTTCACGAACAAAACTCTGAAACCAGCTTCGTAAATTCCGCCGGATACTCTTCATGCGGCAGATGACCACACTCGCGAAAAACAAATAGACGCGAATCAGGAATCTCCTGCTGCAATCGTTGGCCATCTTCAAGCGGCACTTCACGATCATTGTCGCCCCAAAGGATCAGCGTTGGTTGATTCAACAGATGCGCATCGCGGGATATTCGCTCTGCATCCCAGCGCCGCACTGTGCGAATAATCGCGCGATGCGTGCCGCGCGTGGCTAAAGGCAAATGCCGCGCCTGCACTCTTCTTTCATCAAGCTGCCACGCGTGCCGGTCGTAAACTCGTTTCATGCGCATGCGCAACAAACGACGCGAACCGACCAGCAACGGTGAAAGTATGTCGCCGATTATCGGCGACCCAAATAGTCGCATCAACATGTATCGCGTCGGTTTGTTGTTTGTGACAGCTCCTACCAGAACCAGTTTTTCCACCAGCTCGGGGCGGTCGAGCGCGATCGTCGCTGCTACCGCGCCGCCATAAGAACTGCCAAGCAAACAGACGCGGCTGATACCCAGTTGCTCTAGCAGGCCTAACACCATCTTTGCCTGCGAAGCGATGGTGTAATCCAATTGCCGCGGCTTGCCGGAATATCCATATCCCAAAAGATCCGGGGCAATCACTCGCAATCCCGCTTCTGCAAGTTGCAGCAGCACCTTGCTCCAAACAAGGTTCGATGATGCAAACCCATGAATCAGCAGTAACGGCGGCGCGCTTGTCTCACCAGCTTCCTGATAGTGCACTAGCACACCATCAACTTCCGCAAAGCGAGAATAGTCAGCATTAAATACAACGTCGCGGTTGCTGGCCCATTCAACGTCGCGCGGGCGCAGCCAGAGTTTGGCCGCCACCGAAGCAGCCGCCAGTGCAGACAGTCCGCCTAACCAGAACCGCTTTTTCATGATTCGTCGTGGGCCAACACTACGCGTGGGCGCAATGTTTTCTTCTCTGCTTCAAACAATCCCACAGCAACGAGGTGGCCATGATCATCACGCAGCCTGACGGGTTCACCGTCGATCCACATTGATTCTTGCGCTTCAACATTCACGCCGTTACGAACTTTGCGCACCTCATCTGCTGACAGATCAATGGCAGGCAGGTGCGCGAGCGCTGTATCCGGTGCCAGCAGCACGCGTCCCAGCGATTCCTCGGCAATGCTTTCTTGCAACTGCACCAGCGTTATGGCGTGGGCAATTTGAAAAGCGCCCACCCGCGTGCGCCGCAGTTCGGCCACGTGCGCGCCTATTCCCAACCGTTTGCCAAAATCTTCCGCAAGCGTGCGCACGTATGTGCCCGACGAGCATGCGACCAGCACATCAAGGTCATACGTGCCGTCCAGGTTATCTTTCAGCAAACCGCCTTTTGCTCTATTCGTTTCAAACCTTTGGATCGTCACGCGCACGGGTTGTCTTTCAACTTCCTCACCGCGCCGCGCTAACTCGTAAAGTTTTCGCCCTTGTTGCTTCTTCGCCGAATACATTGGCGGCACTTGATCGATATCGCCGCGCAAGCCGGCGAGCGCCGCTTCGATCTCAGACTCGCCGAATTTCACCTTGGATCCGGCCACGTCAGCGCTGAGCGCTTCCGCATTGATTAAGGGTTTGCCCGTGATGTCTCCAGTATCAGTCGCAAACCCAAGCCGAATCACCGCCTCGTATTCTTTCTGGAGTCCACTAAGAAACTGGGCCAGCCGCGTTGCGCGACCGATCAGCAACACCAGCACACCAGTCGCGAATGGATCGAGCGTGCCGGTATGGCCCACGCGCCGCTCTTGAAGTAGATGCCGCACCCGCGCAACTACGTCATGCGAAGTCAGACCAGCAGGCTTATCGACTATTAAAGCGCCGTTCATTGAAGCTCATTGTAGTTTGCCGACTGCTGATTGGCGATGCAGCGGCCAAAGTGCGGGGTCCACCCTTCCCAACCTCGAGCCTCTCAAACTGTACAAATTCAATGGCGCTTGAAAGGCTTTCAAGGTCGGCTTACAGCGAGCCTTTATGAAAGTCTCTGGGTTGGGAAGGGTGGTTTACCCCCGCTCTTTGCTTTGTGATTAAATGCCTTTGTGCGAACACGGAAGTTTAAGAAAACTCAGTCGGGCGAAAAGACTGTCAGCACTCCCGAACAGATTCGCGCGCACACATTCCAGCGCGCCGCAAAACTGCTCGCCGCCAAGCCGCGCTCAATCGCAGAGTTGCGCGAGCGGCTTTTGGAGCGTCACGGCGTTACCGAGAAACTAGTTGAGGAAGTTATCGCCAGACTAAAAGAATACGGCTACCTCGATGACGAGCGTTTCGCATTAAGTTACGCATCGTTGAAAGTGAAGCAACGGCCAATTGGCCGGCGGCGTTTGCAGCAAAATCTGAAAATGAAGAAGGTTACCAATCAGGTTGCCGATGAGGCGCTGGACTTAGTGTATGCGGAGACTTCCGAAGAAGAACTGATCGAACGCGCGATTGAGAAGCGCATTCGTCTGCGCGGCCAGCCTAAGACGCGCCTCGAAGCCAAAAGTCTTTTTGATCATTTACTGCGTCAGGGCTTTGCGTTTGAACTTGTCAGCGAAAGAGTGCGCCGTATGTCAAAGAGCGATCTCGATGAATGATGTCATGAGGATCTTCAGCGAGGCAGCAGAGTGGAGAAACTTCAATCTCACAATTGCACAAATACAGAACCGGGAGCGGTAGTGACCGGGTCGTAGTTGCGATGCGCAAACGCCGAAAGAAACTAGCCTTCTTAGATTGTACGTTGTAGCTCTAACCCGGTCGCTACCGCTCCCGGTTCCGTATTTGTTTACCGCCGATTCCGGGCTTTCGATGGCATTGTCTTACTAAACTGAAGGGCGCTGTGATTTCTTGCATGTTTCGCCGGCCTTTACAGCGCATGCTAAACTCGAAACCGACCATGCAAGGTAACGAAATTCGCGAAAAGTTTTTGCAGTACTTCGAACGCCACGGTCACACGCGGGTGCGCTCGTCGCCCTTGCTGCCCGCCAACGATCCGACGCTGCTCTTCACCAACGCCGGCATGAATCAATTCAAAGACCTGTTTTTGGGTCAGGAGAAGCGTGAGTACGTGCGCGCCTGCTCGTCGCAGAAGTGCCTGCGCGCCGGCGGCAAGCACAATGATCTCGATGAAGTAGGCAAGACTGCACGGCACCAGACGTTTTTTGAGATGCTCGGTAACTTTTCTTTTGGAGACTATTTCAAGGAGGAGGCAATCAAGTTTGCATGGGACTTACTCGTAAACGAGTTCAAACTCGATCCGGCACGCATGTGGTTCACCGTGTTTGAAGGCGATGATCAGGTCGGGCCGGATGAAGATGCCGAGAAGTTTTGGGAGAAGGTGGGCGCGCGGCGCAAACGCATCCTGCGGTTTGGGCGGAAAGACAATTTCTGGCAGATGGGCGAGACTGGCCCATGTGGTCCATGCAGCGAGATTCATTACTACATGGGTTCTGATCCAAACGACGCGGAAAACTCTGCAGCTAACGTCAATGGTCCCGGCGACACGATCACCGAGTTGTGGAATCTGGTCTTCATGCAATTTGATCGCAGCGAAGTTGAGCCTGGGAAATATGCTTTAACACCGTTGCCGGCGCCCTCCGTTGATACGGGCATGGGTTTGGAACGTTTGGCTGTTGTGCTCCAAGGCGTCAAATCAAACTATGAAACGGATCTGCTGAAGAATGTGGTTGAGTTCGCGGCAAAGCTTGCGGATCGTCATTACGAAGCGGAGACGCAGCAAGGTTTTGCGATGCGCGTGATTGCGGATCATGCGCGCGCTACCGCCTTCTCGATCGCTGATGGAATCCTGCCCGGAAACGAAGGACGCAATTACGTGCTGCGCAAGATAATGCGCCGCGCAATTTATCAGGGCCGTCACGCGTTGGGTCTCAACGATTTGTTTTTCTACAAAGTGACGAACTTCGTCGTCGATCAGATGCACGAAGCTTATCCGGAACTTGAAACTCAGCGCGACTTCATTGAGAAGATGGTGCGGTTGGAAGAGGAGCGGTTCGGATCGACGATGACGGTCGGCTTGAATAAACTTGATGCGCTAATGGATCGGCATAAAACGGAGATAGGCAATTACCCTGGTGTTCGGTTTCCTGGGTACATTCCGGTCGCCGAAATTGCGCAGTTGTACGATACATTTGGGACGCCTGTCGATCTTATGTACGCAATTTTGCACTTCGACGGACAGGAAGTTATCCAAAAGCACTATCATGGCTCGCGGCACGGCTGGAAAGTCGGTGAAGGAAATGCCGCTAACTATCAGGACATTTCACAGCTAACCGAAGAGGAGTTTCGGCGACTCATTGAAGAAGCGCTGAAAGGTATTCAGCAGCGCGGCACTCAAGCTCAGAAGACGGAACTCAAGGAAACAAAATCCATCTATGTCGCTTTGTCGCGCCGCCATGACACGAAATCACAATTCCGAGGCTACGAGACGACACAAATTGACTCCGCAAAGGTCGTAGCGCTAATCAAAGGTGATCTGGAGGTTGAAGCGCTGTCAGGGGCGATTGGTGATGATGAAGGCGAAGTCATTCTTGATCAGACTCCGTTCTATGCCGAGAGCGGTGGACAGGTTGGTGATGTTGGAAGACTAAGCAACCCATCCGCTACCGCGGACGGAACTGACCTCACTGCGGCGGATCGCAGTGATTTCGCTGCGGCCGTTCTCGACACTTACTCGCCTGTGCAGGGTTTGATCGTTCATAAAGTCAAGATTGAAAAAGGCACGCTGAAAGTTGGCGACACAGTCACTGCCGAGGTTGCTGTTGAGAAGCGCGACGCCACGCGACGCAATCATACGGCTACGCACCTGATGCACGCCGCATTGCGTGAAGTTTTAGGTTCGCACGTCAAGCAGGCTGGCTCAGTTGTTGCGCCAACTTATCTGCGGTTCGACTTCACGCATTATCAGCCGTTGACGCAGACCGAGATCGAAGAGATTGAGCGCCTGGTCAACTATCACATCTTGCGAAACGAGCCGGTGCAGACGGACGAGATGGCCACGGAAGAAGCGATGCGTTCGGGTGCGATGGCCCTGTTTGGCGAGAAGTATGGAGAGAAAGTCAGGGTGCTTTCCATCAAAGGCGCGGAGGGGATTTTTTCCCGAGAGCTTTGCGGTGGCACACACGTGCGCGCGACTGGAGACATCGGCTTGTTCAAAATTACCAGCGACGAATCGATCGCTTCCGGCGTCAGACGAATTCGCGCCATCACCGGCTTTGACTCCTACGAACGCTTTCGCGAAGACGAACTGTTAATCGATCAGACCGCAAGTGGCTTGAAGACTTCGCGCGCTGAATTGCCCGCGGTCATCAGCAAGTTACAAAACGAACTAAAGAAAGCGCGCCGCGAAGCCGACGAGCTGCGCCTGAAGATCGCGACCGGAGCTTCTGGCAGTTCATCCGCGAATGGCGACGATGCTCGCGACGTCAACGGCGTGCGCGTGCTGGCGCGCGAAGCCAGCGATTTGGACGCTGCCGGTATGCGCCAACTTTCCGATACCTTGCTGGCGCGAATAAAGTCCGGCGTGGTTGTGCTGGGCCGCAGCAGCGACGGAAAAGTTTCACTGATTGTGCGCACCTCTGCTGACCTGACTAAAAAAGTTCCCGCCGGTCAGGTGATTAAAGAACTGGCGCCGATTGTTGGCGGCAAGGGTGGCGGCAAGGCCGACATGGCGGAAGGCGGCGGCGCGCAGCCGGAAAAATTGGGCCAAGCGCTCGAGGCAAGTTACGGCGTTGTCGAGAGACTTCTAATGTCCGACAAACTTTAAAATTTGAAGTCTTTCTCCATCTCCCTTTGGGAGACGGTTGGGGAGAGGGCTCGTGCCCGTCAAGCTTCGCACCCTCCCCTAGCCCCTCCCAAAGGGAGGGGAAGAACTAAAGTTTGTCGGACATCAAAAACAACAAAAGCGCGAGGCGCGTTTCTGAGCGAACGCGCTCGCGCCTTTGCTTTCCGGGGCGTTGCCACTCACAACCGCGCCCCGTTCCCCCTCGCATCTACATCGCTTTCTGCTTGTCCGTCAAAGCTACGCCCATCTTTTCCAGCGTTACTTTGTTTAGTGTGCCGGTGACCTTCAGAGTCTCCGCCGCTTGATATTTTTTCAAGCCGGCGCGCGTATCGGCATCCAGCTTGCCGGATTGCTCGCCCGCATAAAAGCCTCGCGTCTTCAGGATCGCTTGCGCCTGCTTGATCTGATCTTTATTGGCGCGAAAGATCGGACCACGTTTCCTGGCAGTTTTGGTGGTGGAAGTGTTTGTCGTCGTCGAGCTGTTGGTGTTTTGCGCTGCAGTCGCGATTGTAGAGACAACAATCAGCGACAAAATCGTCGAAAGTATTTTTTTCATTTGTTCCTCTTTGTGAGGCGCGACAAAGCGCGCGGATTCACTAACGAAATTTGGTAAGAGCGCGCGTATCATACTATCGCCATCGGTGATGTCTAGGGCGCGCGGAAAAACCTCGGTCTCAAATCTTTGCAAGACCTCTTGCACCTGAGGAATTGCCGAAAGGGTTTGGTTCCTTCGTTAAACCTAACCCGCGAATTGCGCCTGAGGCATTTGCGCTCACGTGGAATCCATCCAAAAACCAACTCGCAAATATTCTCCAAATACCTCCAAAAAGCTGAGAGATTTCGTCAGTTTCAGCAATGTTGGCAATCGTTTAACTCGTTATGCTATTATGGCTGCGGTCTTATTCAAGGCCATTGCACGTATCTGAATTTGCTCGCGACAATCTCACCTAAATCTCCCTGGCTTGATCCTGAAAACAGTTTTTCGAATTCAGCTCCATGAAAATTTTTTCCCTGGCATTCGCTACGCTTCTTCTTTCAGCCTTCTCTGTCTTCGCACAAAGCGGAACCTACCGCGTCGACAATTTTGATTTCGCGAACGCGGTGAGGATCGAAGCACCGCCGCCCGCCGCTAAACCTTTGGTGAAGCAGCGCGGAAAACGATTGGTGACCGCCAGGAACTTTGACTACGCTCCGTCGAACTTGCCTCTCATGCGAACGACAAGCATGAACGTGTCTTCTTTGAGCGGTTTTACAACCGGCGACGCGAACATCGATAGCTACATTGTTGACTCAGGTCATCGCAACGCAGTTGATCCGCTCTTGCTCTACGCGATCATGCATCAGGAGTCCACCTTTAAAGCGCGTGCTATGTCGAACAAGGGCGCACGCGGCCTGATGCAACTGATGCCGGGCACGGCTTTGCGTTTTGGCGTCAGCAGCATTTGGGATCCGCGGCAGAACATCGAAGGCGGCGCGCGTTATGTGCGTTTCCTACTGGATCAGTTTGAAGGCGATGTGCAATTGGCATTGGCTGGGTACAACGCGGGCGAAGGCGCCGTGATGAAATATGGCAATCGCATTCCACCTTATAGTGAGACGCAGGAGTATGTGCGACGCATTAGCCGGCGGTATAACTTGATTCGCGATCCAATGGCAGCACGTTCCGCAAACAGCCTCTCGCGTGGACAACTCGCGCTGGCGCAGAGTAAAGATCCAACGCCACTGAATATGTATGAACGAACTGTGTTTGCGGTGCGCCTGCCGGATGGACGACTGCAACTGATTACGCAATAACTGATTCAATCCCGGGACAGAGGTAGGGGCACGGCATGCCGTGCCCCTACTTTTTTTCGCCCTGCGGACCGGCAACAGAATTTTAACTGACTGGTTGGGTTACCAATGCAGGTAGCTGAGTCATCACTCTTGCGGCCGGCACGCACAGAACTGGACAGGGTGCATTTCTCACCACGCGCTCAATTTCAGATCCGAGCACTGGCGTGCCGCCAAAGAGCGAGGCATGCACATTGGTGCCGATGACGATCAGATCCGCATCGGTTTCAGAAGCGATGCGAACGATCTCTGCATAAGGGCGTCCTTCAGCGATGTGCGTTACCGCGCGTGCGCCGTCGCCGCGCGAGAGCTGTGTCATGCGCTCCTGCACGTAATTCCGCAGGCGGGAAATCGCATTCAGACCACCTTCGGGAAACATCACTGAGATTTGCTCGAGATAGTCGCCGATAACATAAACGGCATGCAGTTCAGCGCCTGCTTGATTGGCGAGTTGCGTCGCGACCTGCGTGGCTGCGGCTGACGACGGCCGAAAGTTTGTGGCCAGCAGCACGCGGTTGAGGCGCACTTCGCTGCGATCGCCTTTGTGCTCGACGAAATCATGTTGCGGCGGACGAATGGTGAGCACTGGGCACGGCGCTTCAGCAATGATTTCTTCAGCAGTAGAACCCCAAAGGGCACGCGACAGTCCTTTGCGACCGTGTGTAACGACAGTCACCAGATCAATATTGTAATGGCGCACCGCTTTTGCAATTTCCGGCGCGGGCTCTCCTTCAACAATGACCGGCTCAACCTCAATACCGTCAAACATTGGATCAGCGAGCAGATTGCGGACTTGGGAGCGTACCTGCAGCAACCAGCGATTCTGTTCTTCTTCAAAAATACGTTCGGGCAAGGTCAATAGATTCGCAGGAACGCTGGCGCTTTGCACGCTAAACAGCACCACTCGCCCGCCTCCCTGACGCGCAAATGCCGCAGCGTACTTCAGTGCCGCGCGCGCATGCGACGTAAAATCGGTTGGGAATAAAATGTTTCGGAACGGATACATAACGAATTTCGGATCTCGGAATTCGGATTTCGCAATTTTGATTTCTTTTCGGCAATCTATACACGATCCGGCTGTGACTTGCCAACAACACTATAAAGTTGACTATCGGGGCTGTTGTTTTAATGCTGGATTTTTTTTGCCGTTCCGTGCCAAACTCCGCAAGCACTCCTTTCAGATCGAGACAGCAACGAACGAGCGAAATACAATTCACTTTCGGAGGCGAACCTCTTGCTTAAAGGAATCTTTCGCACCAAGAACCTCAACGACATTCTGTCGGCATTGGGCGATGAGACGCATCAACTAAAACGAAGTCTCGGTCCCCTCTCCATCACCCTGCTGGGCATCGGCGCGATTATCGGCGCCGGCATTTTTGCTACGGTCGGCACTGCCGCCGCCGGGGATGCCTCACGACCCGGCGCTGGTCCATCGTTGATGTTGTCTTTTGCAATTACCGCTGTTGTTTGTGCCTTCACCGCGCTGTGTTATGCGGAGATGGCGGCGATGGTCCCAATCTCCGGCTCGGCTTACACCTATTCTTACGCAACGCTTGGTGAGTTGGTCGCCTGGATTATCGGTTGGGACTTAATTCTCGAATACGCGATAGGCAACGTTGCGGTCGCGATTAGTTGGGCAAACTATTTTAGATCTTTCATGCATGACGCCCTCGGCGTCGACATTCCGCAATGGCTGTCAACCGACTTTCGCACAGCACGAAAGATACCCGGACTGATCGACAGTGCTCCGCATGTTCTGGGCGTACCGATTGTTTTCAATTTGCTCGCCTTCGGAATTGTCGCCCTGATCACAATCGTACTGGTGTGGGGCATTAAAGAGTCAGCGGAATTTAATGCGGTGATGGTGGTTGTAAAGATCATTGTGCTGACGTTTTTCATCGGTTTTCTGCTTTACATGGTGACGCCAGCGAAGATGGCAACGAACTGGCACCCATTTCAACCGGCCGGCTGGGGCGGAACACTTGCCGGCGCTGCGGTCGTTTTCTTTGCCTACATAGGTTTCGACGCGGTTTCCACCGTGGCGGAGGAAACTAAGAATCCGGCGCGCGATCTGCCCATCGGAATTATCGCCTCGCTGGTCATCTGCACAATTTTTTACGTCGTGGTGGCGGCGGTCTTTACCGGTGTCATGCCATATCCCGTGCTGGTAAACAAACTGGCGACCGAACAAGCCGAGCCGCTGACGATGGCGCTCAGGTATGTCGCTCCCGACGCTCGTTGGGCCACCGGACTTGTTGACTTCGGTTCGGTAGTTGCGCATACGGCGGTGTTACTCGTCTTTCAACTCGGACAGCCGCGCATATTTTTCTCGATGGCGCGCGACGGCTTGCTGCCACCGGTGTTTGCCAAGGTGCATCCGAAATTCAAGACGCCGCACGTGACGACGATCCTGACCGGTGTAATCGTAGGTCTCTTTGCGGCGGTCATGAGCATCGACGAGATGGTCGACCTGACGAACATCGGGACGCTCTTTGCGTTTGTGTTGGTTTGCATCGGCATCACCATTTTGCGCTACAAAGATCCGGGCCGGCATCGTCCATTCAAAGTGCCCCTTGGCGCCTGGTTCTTACCGATGCTCGGTGCTTTCTCGTGCGTTTTTCTAATGTATTACTTGCCGCCCACTTCGTGGTGGCGCTTTGTCGCGTGGTTGATGATCGGTCTTTCGATTTATCTCTCGTATGGATATGCGCGCAGTGAGTTAGGGAGAAAGTCCGGACGTTCGCGGATCACGCCAGGCTGGTTGTCGTTGATGGGACTGGGGTCATTACTAATTGCGGTGGGGATCCTGACCGTGCCGCACAGTTCCAGCCCGAGCGAGCTTTACGCGAAGGTGATGAGTGGCATGGGTGAAGGTAAACGAACGATAATAGCACTCGGAAGCATTGCCATCGGTTTGGTCTGCATGCTTATTGGCCTCCTCTCCGGAATGTTGAAGGGAGAACCGGCCAAGACTGATTAGCGCAGTCGAATAGGTCCAGTGGCTGTAGAAAACCCCAACGGCATCGCGTAAGATTGAGTTATGGCAGCAGAACTAACACAGTTATTCCGAGAGGCTATGGAACTCGAAGACAACGATCGCGCCACTCTGGCAGGATTGCTCATCGAGAGTCTCGAAGGCCCTGAGGACCCAGACGTCGAAAAGGCCTGGGCTGCCGAGGTTGAACGTCGCTGGCAAGAAATTGAATCAGGTAAGGTCAAGACGATCCCGTGGGAGGAAGTCAAGCAAACACTTTTTGAATGAGGCGATTTATGAGTACGGTGAACATCAAGGAAGAGGCAATCCGTCTGATCGAAAAGTTACCCGAAGATATGACTTGGGAGGACTTGATGCATGAAATTTACGTGCGTCAGTCGATTGAGGCAGGGTTGGCCGATAGCGAGGCTGGCAAATTAACAGACGTAACAGACGTCCGAGCTGAATTCGGGCTGGATTCGTGAACGTCCTCTGGACTGACGCTGCAAAGGCCCAGCTTGCTGCGATCCACGACTACATCGAACAGACCTCACCGGAATACGCGAGACGAATCGTTGACCAGCTAACCAGCCGTTCTATTCAGATCGCAAAGTTTCCTTTATCAGGAAGAAGCGTACCGGAGTATCAGCGCCAGGAAATACGCGAAATTATCGAAGGATCGTACCGAATAATTTACCTCGTCAATAAAGATGACAATTGGATTGAAGTCCTGGCAGTAATTCATCACTCGCAGGATGTCTTGAAACAGTCAAAATAATTCACTGAGTATGAACGCACTTCCCATCATTATTGGTTCACTTTGCGTGATGGCGATCGCCTATCGCTATTACTCTGCTTTCATCGCGGCGAAGGTATTGACGCTGGACGATTCACGCCCGGTGCCGTCGCAGACGATGTACGACGGGCACAATTATTATCCAACGAACAAGTGGGTCTTGTTTGGACATCACTTCGCGGCAATCTCCGGCGCTGGTCCATTGATTGGTCCAGTGTTGGCGGCGCAGTTTGGTTTTCTGCCGGGACTCTTGTGGTTGGTGATCGGCGTGTGCCTTGGCGGCGCAGTTCACGACTTCATGATTCTGGTCGGCAGCATTCGCCGCAAAGGAAAATCACTGGCCGAGATGGCACGAACGGAGATTAGTCCGCTGTCGGGTTTTGTTGCGGGCGCTGCTATTCTTTTTATTGTAGTAATCGCGTTGGCGGGATTGGGTCTGGTGGTGGTGAATGCGCTGGCCGAATCGCCCTGGGGCACGTTCACGGTCGGCTTCACAATTCCCCTCGCGCTGTTCATGGGGCTCTACATGTACCGCTTCCGCAAAGGCAAGATTGTGGAAGCGACCGTGATCGGTGTTATCGGGTTGCTGCTCGCGGTTTACTTAGGCGGCCGCGTAGCTGAATCTTCGTTTGCGCCATCGCTGACGTTCTCGCGCAATACGGTGACGATCCTGATGGCCGCTTACGGCTTCATTGCTTCCGTGCTGCCCGTCTGGATGCTGCTCTGTCCACGGGATTATCTGTCGTCGTATTTGAAAATCGGCACGATTGCCTTCTTGATTATTGGTGTGATTCTGGTCCATCCGAATCTGAACATGCCGGCGCTGACGCCATTCACGCATGGCGGTGGGCCAGTGATTCCCGGCAGACTCTATCCGTTTGTTTTCATCACCATCGCCTGTGGTGCGATTTCCGGTTTTCATGCGCTGATATCTTCCGGCACCACGCCAAAGATGATTGCCAAAGAATCCGACGCCCGCATGATTGGCTACGGCTCGATGTTAATGGAAGGCGTGGTCGGTGTGGTGGCGTTGATTGCCGCCACTTCGCTTTTCCCCGGCGACTATTTCGCGATCAACACGGCGCAGAAAACTGACGCACAAAAAGCTGCATACGTACGCATGGTCGATGAACACAGCGCGCAGGGCTTTAACCTGCAACCGCAGGAGATCGATCACCTGGAACAGGAATCAGGGGAGAAAAATTTACGAGGGCGCACCGGTGGTGCGGTAACACTGGCGCTGGGCATCGCAAAAATCTTCGACGGCATTCCCGGGCTGCGCGGCTTGATGAAGTACTGGTATCACTTTGCGATCATGTTTGAAGCCTTGTTCATTCTCACAACAATCGACACCGGCACGCGCGTGGCGCGTTTCCTGGTGGGCGAATTCGGCGGGCGCTTTCATCGCAAACTTGAAGAGCCGAATTGGCTCCCCGGCTCAATCATTACCTCGGCGCTGGTGGTCGCCGCCTGGGGCGCATTCATCTGGTCAGGCTCGATCTCAACGATCTGGCCCATGTTTGGCATCGCCAATCAGCTTTTGGCGGCAGTGGCGCTTTGCGTTGCCACTACGATCATCATCAACATGGGCAAGGCAAAATACAGTTGGGTGACGATTCTGCCACTGAGCTTTGTTGCGACTACGACATTGGTGGCGGGATGGGAATCAATCACCGACATCTTTTGGCCGCTGGCGCAAAAACCAGAAACGTCGATGCAGGGTTATATCAACACCGGACTGACGGCGATCATTATGGCCGCGGCCGTTATCATTTTGGTTGATTCGATTCGACGTTGGTTTGGCTTTGGCAAACGTCCGGAACTGATTCCCACGTTAACCGAAGCTGAGTCGCTAGTTTGATTTTGGCTGTAGATTTGCCCCCTCATTGGACAGTTCCCCTTCTAATCGGCAATAATATCCGCTTTTCAATCGACCGTTTTCCGGCACTGGGGTAACCAGCGGAAACTTCGCACAGCGAACGCACGCGTTACGCGCCAAAAACGGGCAGCAGTTTGCAGTTCACGCCACTTACTAGACGAGAGGAAAGGATCACAATCGTGGAAATTTTGCTGATCTCATTTATCAGCTTGCTGTCGGTTTGTCTGGCAGTTTTTGCTATGGAAAAGAAAGTCGTCAATGGCGGCATCACGCGCTGGTCTTTGATCTCCACGGCGGGCTCTTCGCGCGCCATGCGTCTTGGTTTGACGCTGGCCGCGGCGCTGGCGGGCATCGCTTTTTATGCCGTGCCGACTTTTGCGCAACCGCGCGAGGGTGGCGAGGCGAACCTGAAGTTGCCTGACTTATCTGACGTGACCTTCTTCGGTGGACTCGATGGCCACCGGCTGCTGCTTGGTGGCATCGTGATTTGTTTGCTGGGCCTTGGCTTTGGCATGGCGATGTATATGAACCTGAAAAAGCTGCCGGTCCATCGCGCCATGCGCGAAATCTCAGAACTGATTTACGAGACTTGCAAAACGTACCTGATCACGCAGGGAAAGTTCATCCTCATCCTCGAAGCTTTTATCGCGGTCGTCATCATTCTTTACTTCGGCGTGCTCTCGCGCATGGAACCACTGCGTGTGGCGATCATTCTCGCCTTCAGTTTGGTTGGTATCGCCGGCAGTTACGGCGTGGCCTGGTTTGGCATTCGCGTTAATACATTCGCGAACTCGCGCACTGCTTATGCCAGTCTCGAGGGCAAGCCGTTCCCCCTTTATGCGATTCCGCTTAAAGCCGGCATGAGCATCGGCATGATGCTTATCAGCGTAGAGCTGCTGATCATGTTGTGCATTCTGCTGTTCATTCCCGGCGATTATGCCGGCCCATGTTTCATTGGTTTCGCGATTGGTGAGTCGCTGGGCGCGGCGGCTCTCCGTATAGCCGGCGGCATCTTTACCAAGATCGCGGACATCGGCGCCGACCTTATGAAGATCGTCTTTAAGATCAAGGAAGACGATGCGCGCAACCCGGGTGTGATTGCTGACTGCACCGGCGACAACGCCGGCGACTCAGTCGGACCGAGCGCGGATGGTTTTGAAACTTACGGTGTCACGGGCGTCGCACTGATCACCTTCATTCTTCTAGGTGTGCCGAATCCGCGCGTGCAGGTGCAACTGCTGGTCTGGATCTTCGTGATGCGCGTAATGATGATCATTGCCAGCGGCATTTCTTACTTCGCTAACGATCTCATTGCCAAGGCACGCTACAAAAACGCGGACCAGATGCATTTTGAAAGTCCGTTGACATCTCTCGTTTGGATCACCTCGATCGTTTCGGTGATCCTGACTTTTGTTGTTTCGCGCCTGACAATCCCTCTGCTCGGCGGCAACGACACGCTCTGGTGGAAACTGGGAATAATTATTTCCTGCGGCACACTTGCCGGCGCAATCATTCCCGAACTGGTAAAGGTGTTTACGTCGACCAAGTCGCTGCACGTCAGCGAAGTTGTAACCTCATCGCGCGAGGGCGGCGCTTCATTGAATATTCTCTCCGGACTCGTGGCCGGAAATTATTCTGCCTACTGGCTTGGTATCAGCATCGTGGCATTGATGTCGATCGCTTATTACTTCACCACGCTCGGCGCTGATCTGGGTTTGGGACTGGGTGGACTGATGGTTGATCCGGTAGCTGCGCCCGTATTTGGTTTTGGTCTCGTCGCTTTTGGTTTTCTCGGCATGGGGCCGGTAACTATCGCGGTCGATTCCTATGGACCAGTTACCGACAATGCGCAATCGGTTTACGAGTTATCACTGATCGAGCAAGTCCCCAATCTCGCGAGCGATATGAAGCGCGATCACAACATCGAGATCAATTTTGAGCGCGCCAAACATCTGCTGGAAGAGAACGACGGCGCGGGCAACACATTTAAGGCGACTGCGAAACCCGTCCTGATTGGAACGGCAGTAGTCGGCGCCACCACCATGATCTTTTCGATCATCATGGCGCTCACCAACGGTCTGACGACAAACACTACCAGCCTTTCGTTGTTGCACGCTCCATTTGTGCTGGGACTGATCACCGGCGGCGCCGTCATCTACTGGTTCACCGGCGCTTCGATCCAGGCGGTAACGACGGGCGCTTATCGCGCAGTGGAATTCATCAAGGCAAATATTCGGCTTGAAGGCGTTGAGAAAGCTTCGGTTGAAGACAGCAAGAAGGTAGTCGAGATCTGCACGCAGTATGCACAGAAGGGCATGTTCAATATTTTCCTGACTGTGTTCTTCTCAACGCTTGCTTTCGCTTTCGTCGAACCATTCTTTTTTATCGGTTACCTGATCTCGATCGCCGTTTTTGGTTTGTACCAGGCCATCTTCATGGCTAATGCCGGTGGCGCCTGGGACAACGCCAAGAAAGTCGTCGAAGTGGATCTGAAAATGAAGGGGACCGCCCTGCACGATGCCACCGTGGTTGGTGACACCGTTGGCGATCCGTTCAAGGACACGTCGTCGGTGGCGTTGAATCCGGTAATCAAGTTTACGACGCTGTTCGGGCTGTTGGCTGTAGAACTGGCTGTTAGTTTGACGGCCAGAAATAACGGAGACACAACCTTGACGCACATTTTGGCGCTGGGCTTCTTCCTGGTTTCAGTCTTCTTTGTTTGGCGCTCGTTCCACGGCATGCGCATCGGCACACTCGTCGATGAGTCTGCTGCTGAAGTGCTTGCCGCCAAAAGAGCCGCTGGCGATTAAGGCCAATCTCTGTGCAGAGAAACTTGAAACTCTGAACCCGAAACCCTAAACTCTGAAAACCATGAGCTCGCACGTTCATTCATACCCGGAAGCGGACACTCTGCTTGGCGCCGCACTGGCGCCGCTGGATTGGACCCGGTCGGTTTCGCTGGTCTTTGTGTTTAGTCTGCTGACTGCGCTGGCTGCGCAGATCGTAATTCCCATTGGGCCGGTTCCCATCACGGCGCAAACTTTCGCTGTGCTGTTGACCGGAGCGCTATTGGGATCGCGACTTGGCGCGATGGCAATGATTGTTTATTTGCTCGAAGGGGCAAGCGGCCTGCCTTTCTTTTATGGCGGGCATGGCGGCATCACCCATTTGCTTGGGCCAACGGGCGGCTATCTCGTTGCGTTTCCCGCCGCCGCATTTATTACCGGCGCGTTCGCGGAAAACGGCTGGGACAAACGCTTTCTGACGGCAGCCGCCGCGATGGCCGCAGGTTCAGCGATCATTATTGTTGCCGGTTGGGCGTGGTTTTCATTTGTCACTCACACTGCGCCCGGCGTCGCTTTCAAGGTCAGCGTCGCTCCTTTCCTGATTGGCGATCTTGTAAAGGTCGTGCTTGCCGCCGCAGTGCTTCCTTCCGGATGGCATCTGCTCAAGCGCAAAGCTTCAAACAATTCCTAAGAGTTTTTAGCTGTCCTTTTTTCTGTACTGATGCAGTCTGGATTCGTTGTCAGATTATTGTTGATTCACATTCACCTTTGTGGCATGAGGTCAGTACCACCTCGCGGTAGCGGGTGGGTCTTAGATTCGATGTGCGGTAGTGGAGATCTAGCAATAACGCCGTGAAAAGCGCGCGGAACCCACCCGCTACCGCGAGGTGGTACTGACCTCATGCCACTGCAACGAGAGATTAAACAGGCGTTCGATAATCGTTAGGCTGCTGAAATGTATACAATCAAAGTGCGTTCACAGCAGCGCGAGGAACTTGTCGAGTTCACCAGCGAAGTCCAGAACAAGCTGAAAGAGTCTGGGGCGAAGGAAGGTGTGGTCACGCTCTACGTGCAACACACAACCGCCGGACTAACGGTAAACGAGAATGCCGATCCGGACGTGCCGCGCGATATGCTTCACGCCTTTCGCACTCTGATTCCGCAACACGGGATGGGCTTTCGTCACGGCGAAGAGAATTCCGACGCACATATCAAAGCCACGCTGGTGGGTTCGTCTGTGACGGTTCCGTTTAAAGATGGAAAGCTTTTACTGGGACGCTGGCAGGGAATTTTTCTTTGTGAGTTTGACGGCGGCCGCGAAAGGCAAGTGATCATGATGGTGCAGCAGTAGCCAGGCATCCCTGCCTGTCCCTTCCAAACGTTGATCAGCCAATAGTCAACCATTCAGAAGACACTAATCCTCGCTAAGCTGCTTCAGAACTTCTGCAAATTTTTCCACGTCTGCGCGGGTGCGTTCCATGGCCCGACGACTATCAAGATAAGCTGTCCAAATGGGCGTCTGCGTCAGCGCCTTGGTAGTGTCTTCATCGAGCGTCTGGGCCATCAGTGCGATCAGGTCACTCACCACGCGAGTGTGCTCCAGCAAGGATTGGATGATGGAATAGGCAAGGCGCGCTTGCTGGTAATCGAGATCTGTGGGCGTGCCACTTTGCGATTCGGTTTCATCAGCCATTAGTCAACTCGAGTTTGGGTCACACGGCTCTGCCGTCTGATGTGCGGTGGCAGCTGTGCCCCACCGTAGGAGTTCGTGAATGTGTTTTCGGGCTACGCCCTATTTAGGGGCGTAGCCCCAAGAAAATTTATCAGCCAATCGGAAGGTCAGAGACCTTCCGCACATCAGGCGGCAAAGCCACTCCAACAATCAACTTTCTCGCGGAGCAGTAGCGGACATGAAAGGAAGCACTACGACTTTTGCAGAAAATTCCTGATCGCCGGTAAGCACTTTCACCGCAGTGTCTGCCGCGAGATAGTCGTATTTCAAATAAGCAAGCGCGACGGTGCGGTTCAGTCTTGGCGAATACGCCACTGAAGTTATTCGGCCAACCTCTTTTCCATCCACTGACTTAATAATAGAGCCGGCATTGACCTCCACTGTCCCATCGAATATCAGGGCTGACAACTTTTTCGCGACATGCCCGCGATACTTGATGCGCGCAATAATCCGATATAACAGCCTTTCGTGTAACTGACCGTGTCGTCCAGGTTCGTTTCAGTGACGATATTCGTTTCATCCATATCGACTCCATAGCGCGGCGAACCTGCTTCGATACGCAAAATCTCGAATGCATCGTAACCAACTGGCTGCGCGCCCGCTTGCTGCAAGGCATTCCACAGACTGTTGGCGTGATCGTTGTCAACAATCAGATCAAAGCCGTCTTCACCGGTGTGCGAAGCGTGAACGACCGTCACGTCCGCGGGCGAGCCGGCTTGCTGCCAACTGACTTGCCGCACCGCGTTCGGCGCTGAAGCGGCGGCTGCTTCCCCCAGAACTGAGCCAACAACACTCCCCTCTTTCTTGCCCTGCACCGACAACATCGCAGTCTGGCTCGTCATGTCGTTGACGCGAAAGTCGCCGGCCAGCGTGAAGCGTTCGATAGTTTTCAAAACACGTTCATGCGTGGCGGCCTCTGTATCGATCAAAAAAGTAGGATAGACATTCTTGTCTGTCCCTTCATCCCGCAAACGAATCACTCGAACGGCGGCAACTAGTCTTCCCTGCACATTCGGAAAGGCTGCCGGCATCCACCGCCCGACCTCAAGCGTCTTCATGTCGTTGGTGATTAGCCCGTTGAGAAATGGAACAGCCTCTGACCCGCTGACAAGGAAGCGACCGCGCGGTGAAAGATCGATCAATCCGGAGCCACCTTCGCGCACCGAGGCATACTCTTGCAGGGTCTCACCATAAAAAGCGGGCACCGACCAGCCATCGCGCACGGTCATGGATGCACCGAGTTGCGCGTGCGCTTCGTCCAGCGCAAGTCTTCGAATTCCAATTTGTTGGCTTACTTCAGTCATGAATCTTGGTTACGGCTCTGCCGCCTGATCTGCGGAAAGGGCTCT
>WNFS01000736.1_pt1 | contig 26332 bp, 23 predicted proteins | sample 5400141 | NCBI WGS metagenome assembly WNFS01 (sample SAMN13153358, study PRJNA577476) | soil metagenome | isolation source: 60 cm saprolite under Madrone tree | place: USA:California | collected 2016-06-14
TTTTGTGCGCGAGCAGCCGTTCATGACCGAGCAGGACACGAAACGCAAGTGGCCAGACGATCCTGAGGCCAGTACAATCTTTGCCGAAGCGAAACAAAAGGCCGTCGATCATCCCCCACTCTTCTGTTACGCGGTCAGCCCCTCTGCTGCCGAAACGATTGTCGATGTGGCCGCCACCCTCGGCGCCTCCCGCGTGATTCTCGGAGCTCCGCAGCGTAACGCGCTATTAAATCTAATTCGCGGCAGCGTCATTCGCGAAGTTTCAAACTCGCTTCCCGAAGAAATCGATCTCCTCGTTTACGCCTAGAGTTCGATCACTTGCGCTGAGTGGATGTCTTCGCTCGCCCGAATTTGCTCGAGCAACGCCTCCTCCGGTGCCGTGTCGAGATTTAAAACAGTGAGCGCCGTGCCACCGGCCTGATTTCGGCTCAGCGACATTGTGGCGATGTTGACGCCGTGATTGCCGAGCAAAGTCCCGATTCGTCCAACCATCCCCGGACGGTCGGTATTTTCGAGTACGAGCACGACGCCGTGCGGCCGCGCTTCCACCGGACGACTATTGATGCTGACAATGCGGGGGGTTACGCCGAAAAATGCGCCACCCACCGAGACGGTTTTTCCTTCGGCGCTCGCCGAGAGGTCCAGCAAAGCAGTGTAATCCCCGAGCGCGCTCAATCGCGATTCCGTAACTTTTAGGCCGAGACTTTCGGCGAAGGCCGGAGCGTTCACTTCGTTTATGTCGGTTCCTCCGGCTATCTGCAAGAATCCTTTCAGGATTGAGCGTGTAATCGCGGTCGTGTCGACTTCGTTCACTTTTCCGCTGTAATTGACGTTCAACGTGTCGACGCGTTTCGGCGCAATTTGGGAGAGAAACCGGCCGAGTTTTTCGCCGAAACGCAGATGTGGGCCGATGATCGCCAGCGTTTTGGCATCGAGATTCGGCATGTTGACGGCGTTGCGGATCGTCCCTTCGAGCAGCGCGGCGCGAATCGATTGCGCAATCTCGATGCCAACGCTTTCCTGCGCTTCTGCCGTGGAAGCGCCAAGATGCGGAGTGAGAATAAGATTGGGTGCCGAACGGAGCAGCGAATCACCTGGCAATGGCTCAATCTCGAACACATCGAGCGCGGCGGCGGCAACATGTCCATTTTGCAAGGCATTTGCGAGCGCAGTTTCATCGATGAGACCGCCCCGCGCGCAGTTGACGATGCGGACGCCGGGTTTTGTTTTTTGCAAACGTGCTGCATTAAGAATGTGTCGTGTTTCGGACGTGAGCGGGGTGTGCAACGAAATGAAATCGGAAGTTGCAAGCAGATCGTCCAGTTCCTCAGCTAGTTCGACTTGCAAACTTCGCGCGCGTGTCGCGGAAAGATACGGATCGCAAGCAATCACGCGCATGCCGAACGCAATCGCGCGTCGACTCAAGTCGCTCCCGATTCGACCCATTCCGATAATGCCAAGCGTCTTATTGTAGAGCTCGACACCTTCGAGATTTTTTCGATCCCATTTTCCGCCCCGGACGGTTGCATCGGCTTGCGGAATCTTTCGCGCCACGTTGAGCAAAAGCGAAAAGGCATGCTCGGCGGTCGAAATGGTGTTTCCCCCCGGCGCATTGAGGACGACGACGCCGCGCCGCGTCGCGGCCTCAACATCGACATTGTCTACGCCAACGCCGGCGCGGCCGACGACTCGTAAGTTGCTGGCGGCTTTCAAAACGTCCGCGGTCACCTTTGTTTGGCTCCGCACAACAAGCGCGCTGAATGGCGGGATAATTTCGACTAGTTCCGTTTCATTCAACCCAGTCTTGATCGTCACCTCGAGCGCGCCATCCCGCGCAAGCTCGTCACCTCCGCGTTGGGAAATCGAATCAGCGATCAAAACCTTCGGCGGTTGCATGGTGACGCGGCAGCTTACCCGAAGATGAGCAATTGAATCGAGTCGGGCAATTGTTGGGCGACGTTAGTGACCACGCTGCCACGGAGAAGATTGGCGAGAGCAGTTCGTTGGGTCGCGCCGATGACGAGGTAGTCGACACCCATCGTGGCGGAAAGATCGACGATCGTGGCGGCGGCGTCCGGACTCACTGCATACACCGGCAGGACGCAAAGATCGCGATCCCTGCCGAGCTTGAGCATCAAAGACATGATGGCGTTTGCCTCGGGATCGTCTTGCCATTTGGCGCGACCCAGCCGTGTGCCGGCCGCCGTATAATAAACGGCGACCTCTTTGACGTAGAGCACACAGAGCGTGGCTCTGCGCAACTGCGCTTCATCGAGCGCAAACCCGAGCACCGGCGTGATGCCGCGCGCTGCGACCATGATCTTTTGGCCTTCTTGCAAACGCGGCTGCACCGTTGCTTCAAGGTCTGGCGCGACCATCTGTGCAACTTTGTGAGTGACAGTTACAGTCGTTAGGCCCTGGCGCTTCAGCGTGTAGGCACGCAGGGCCAATCCGCCAGCCAAAACGGCGACCACGAACTGGAGGGCGTCAAGTTTCGTGTGCGCCAAAGTAAGTTCGACAAAAAACAGGATGCAAAACGTCATCCCAAAAAGCAGGCGGTCGTACCAGGTAAAACCAACCGTGCGATTAAATGCGCACGATCCCACATTGACCGTGATCGCCCCGACTACCCCAATTGCGTAAAGACCGGCCAGCGCCGTGAACTTTCCAGCGAAAAGCAAAACCACACTGGGAAGACCAATGGCAATAAGCAGCGGATAGGTCGGAACGCCGTGGCGGTTGAGTCTCCGGAATTGTCGCGGCATCTCACGGTCGCGAGACATCATGTAGAGCAATCCAATCATCGCCACGATGGCGGTATTGGCCGCGCTCAAGAGCAGAAAAAAGAAAACAATTCCAACGATCCAGCCGAATATCTGCCCGACAGCGGGTGAAAACGTAGCCGTGGCAAATTGTTCGCCGATGAAACGCAGCATATCCTCACTGCGTTGCCCCAAAACCGCTGCGATTTCATTCCGGTCCGTAAGATGCAGCGTCTTGCCGAGCACGGAGGGCAGCGAAAGCATCGCCCAGCCGAGCAGCGCTGTGCCGAGGACAACTTCGATCGCCACTGGTGTAATCGCCTTGACCGATTCACGCGCAACACTCGGGTGGTCCATTGTCGATCCTGGATCGAGTTTCATCACGCCAGTGAGGTTCGCGATCGACTCCGCGCCCGACAATGCCAGGATCACGCCTACGAATTGCACCCACACCGTGCCCAGGCTTTGGTGTCGCGGCTCGAGGAAATGCGTGGTAAAATGCGGCGCGCCGATCGCGATGAGCACAATGACTATGGCGGCAGTCGGCAACGCGAGCGCCACAGCGAAACTGCCCGAATGTTTCGGCCCGAAAAAATTGATCAGGCCCATGATTAGCAGCACGCCAATGGTGGTGAACGCGATGTGGTCGCGCAGCATTCTGATCCATTCCAGGTGCTCCGCGCCTGACGTGATGTACGTAAGCGCGGACCAACCGCTCAGCGCCGCCGTAACTGTGAGATCGGCCAGCAATAACAACGCCCCGACTACGGCGAGCAGTCTTCCTTGCGAGCGCGCTGCGGAATAAACGCCGCCACCATCAGGAAAATGACGGCAAATGACCGCGTAATTGATTCCGACCAAACCGGTGAGCGCGCAAACGGCAAGAATGATCGGCAGCGACGAAAACCCGGCCGCCACAAAGGCCAGACCGATAACGTACGCTTTGCTGGTACCCCAATCGCCATAAAGCAATGCGGCCGCGCGTTTCCAATCCAGATTGCGTGGCCGATGCACGCCAGAGATCGCATCTAGGATAATATCGGCCATCGCTATCGGCTGTGACTCTTCACTGCGCGGTTATTTGCTGGCAAGCTCTTTCTCTTAACTCGCAAATCCCTATTTCGCTTGCAAACTCACCGCCACTTCAATCTCTGCAGTCTGTGGGAACATATCGAGCGGCGTGACCGATTCGACCGTGAATCGCTGCCGCAAATCGGCCAGGTCACGCGCCAGCGTTGGGGGATTGCATGAAACGTAAATGAGCATGGCCGGTGCAAGATCGACAATCGATTTGCGCACGGCCGGCGTGAGACCTGTTGCCGGTGGATCAACAATCACCACCGCCCTGGTCGTCTCTCTCTCTTGTAAAGCGCGACCCAGTTCTACCTCAACATCACCCGCGACATACTTTTCTTTCGCGGTCGCGTTCTCTTGTGCGGCCGCGATGGCGAATTTGTCCCAATCGATTCCAATGATGCGTTGAAACTTGTCGAGCAATCCCTTCGCAAAAAATCCCGCGCCACAGTAAGCATCGATCAACAAGTCCTGATCCAGAGGGACGAGCTGTCGAATCAAGTCGCGCAATGCATTTGCAACCGCGTCATTTGTTTGAGAAAAAATTCGGGGGACGATGTCCGCGCGCAATGTGTAATGGCCGTCGCGCACATGTTGCATCCGCAATTCGGCCAATGCGCGATTGATTTCATCGCGCGAAATCGGACAACGCTCGATGTCGATCAAGCGATGCGAATCGCGCCGGAAAAATCCGATCACGCCATCCTCCGCGTGAACAGTGATGCGATTGCGATATCCGTACTGTTCCGGCGACGGAATGATCGGCCGCATTGGAACATCCTTTAGTTTGCCAATTCGCTGAAGAATATCGCGCACCTGGTGCCATTTGATGGCGAGCTGATGTTCGTAGCTAATGTGTTGATAAGCGCAACCACCGCACCGGCCAAAGTACGGGCATTCCGGATTTACACGATGCGGCGAGCTTTCTTTGAGATCAACAAGTTCGGCGCTCGCGAATTGCTTCTTCTCGCGGACGATTTCAGCCGACACGATTTCACCGTCAATCGTGAACGGAGTAAAGACCGCCTTGCCGCTATCACGCCCGACGCCTTTGCCGCCGAACGCGATGTCCAGAATTCTAAGATCGACAATGCGCAAAGAAGTGTGCTCGCGTGAGCAAATCGCCTACGCTACTTAATTCGAAACAGTTCCCGCTGCGATTGCGCGCTCCATCGCAGCTTCGAGTCTTTCGAGCTTCACTGGTTTGATCAAATGCTCGCAAAACCCCGCCTGCAGACTCCTTTCGATGTCTCCGTTGTTGCCGAAGCCGCTGATGGCAATACCTGGCATTTTGGAAATAGCCTGCAACTGCGTCATCAATTCCATGCCGCTTCCGTCTGGCAGCGCAATATCGCTGATCAGAAGATCGAAACGATTGCGCGCCGCGGCCTCCATCGCCGAGCGCACATTGTGCGTTGCAGCCACGAGGTGTCCGCGGCGGACAAGTAGTTTTTCCAGAGCAGCGCATGTGTCTTGATGGTCATCGACAAGCAGAATTCTCAAACCTTGGCGGGAAGTCGCGTCGCCTGCTCTGGCCGGGCTGCCCAATCCTTCAGCGGGCGAGGTCGTTCGCATCGACAACAGGAATGTTGATCCGCGATCGCGGCCGGCGCTATGAGCGGTGAGAGTGCCGCCATGCGCTTGCGCGAGAGATTTTGAAATGGCCAACCCCAGACCAAGACCGCCAAAGCGGCGCTCAAGGGAGCGGTTGCCCTGCTCGAATGGATCGAAAATCCGCTGCATGACTTCGGGCTCCATCCCGATACCAGTATCGCGCACGCTGATTGTCAGAACTTCGGGCGAAGGGTTTGAAGACGAGATGGCAATCTCTCCGTCTTCGGGCGTGAACTTGATCGCGTTTTTAAGAAGATTCCAAATGATTTGTTGAAACTTCGCGGCGTCCGCAGCCACATAGTGCGTGTTCGCGCGCAAGTTGAGATGCACTCGAAGTCTTTTCGGATCAGCTTCGGCGCGGCAGATTTCGGACACGTTTGAAATCGCCAGATGGGCATCGACCGGAGCAAATCTTAATTGCAATTTGTCTTTCGCGATCCGCGTGAAGTCGAGTAAGTCGTCAATCAGTTGGGTTTCAAGTTCGATATTGCGTCGGATCATGGCCAACGCGTTTTTGACCTCTCCAGTTTGCGCTGGTTCCGACTCGAGCCCTTCCAGCGCGGAAATTACGGGAGTGAGCGGCGTGCGCAGCTCATGTGAAAGCATGGCTAGGAACTGATCTTTGGTCCGGTTGACCCCTTCGACTACGGCCTTTTGTTGCTGGAGCGCCTCCTCGGCGCGCCTGCGTTCCGCCATGCCGGCGGAAAGCGCCATCGCGGTAATAGTGAGCACGGCTGTCCAAGATTGCAGCGCGAGCAGTGACTGGTTTTCGGTTCCCCTGACGAATGGCCCGAATCCATGCAGCGTGCCCCAGATCGCGATGGCTGAGAGAATAAAAATCCCCGTGGCTGTTTCGCGCTGGGTGAAGCGAAACGCCGTCCAAATCACAATCGGCCCGCAAATGAATCCGATCGGATAATTCCCGGCCGAGATTGGCAACCACCCCCCGAAGACCACTTCGCTAAGTATGAACAACATTAGCAGGAGGATCCCCACTTCAACCGCTTCCCTCCTGTTCCAGTACCGCTTTGATTTGACGCTCCAGAGAATAACCAATGGAGCGATCAAAAGATCGCCCGTTGTGTCGCCCAGCCACCACGTCAACCAGATCGGGCCATAATTCGCCCAATCCGCGAAGCCAGCAAGTGCAAGACTGGTCACACCAAAAGCTGGGCCGATAACTGTGCTAACCACCGCTGCGAGTCCGAATTTAAAAACACCTTGCGGACGATCGAAAACGGTTGTGCCCCCGGTGAGCCGATTCACGAGCCAGGCACCGCAGACGGCCTCGAGCGTGTTGCCGCTGGCGACGGCAAGCGACGTGGCGACACTGCCAGCAGTCGTCACGTTCACTAAAAATGCGCCGAGAAAAATGGCAGGCCAGACTCGGTAACCGAGCACGAGCAATGCCGCCAGCGCAATTCCCGCTGCCGGCCACACCGGCGACGCACTAGCGTGCAGAGATGCCAGCATCAATCCGAACTTGCCGGCAATGAAATAGACAACTGTTAAAATGCCAATTACTGGCAGCCTGGAAAAAGGTCGCGATTGCATTGCTCGACAGCCTTAGCGTGTCGCCGTATCTTGTACGTCACCACTGAGCGCCGTCAACACGAGGAGACGGATCTCTCTCCAGATTTCCCTTGATCGCGGCAGGCCTAATGGCGGTCGGTCATGATAGGCAAGCGCCTATCTTTCTTAATAATTCCGCACGTAGGGATATTTCGATTCGTTGCCGAGCTCAGGCGGAAATTCTGAATAGCCAGCGTGAATGTATGGAATATCGCTCGGCAGCAGTGGGTAGTAACTTTCGCGCCATGCAGGAAACGGCGCGAGCACAGCCTCAAGAAAGCCAGCAACGTGCCTTGTCGCTGAGCGGCCGATTCCGCGCACCATGCCATAACCGAACGCCGCGGCATTGCCGTCATATGTGTTGACTGTCGTAACGGTCACAAAAATTTCAGCCGGCGCCAGGAAAAAATTGGAGAGGCCGCGACCAAGTTTCCGCGTTGGCCCATAATCGTTCGCCGGCGGATCCTGGATGTCCGCCAATGAACTTCCGACAAGTCCGAGGACTAACGCGATGACAATTAGATTCTTCATAAAGGCCTTCCCCATAGCTAAACAGATTTTGAACGATGAAAGCAAGATTTTATTTTCGATTTTCGGCCGCAGCACGGCGCTCTGTCACGATCATCGAAATTGTGATCGTCACAGCCAAGACGAGCACAATGACACCCAACGAGATCCAGTTAGAAATCGGGTAATAATCCGCGACGATCATTTTGATCCCCACGAAGCCGAGGATGAACGCGAGTCCCGTTTGCAGGTAGATGAAAAGATCTATCAAACGCGCGAGCAAAAAGTAGAGCGATCGCAAACCGATGATCGCGCAAATGTTTGAAGTATAGACAATAAAAGGGTCCTGTGTGATGGCGAAGACTGCGGGAATCGAATCGACCGCGAAGACGAGATCCATGATGTCGATCGCGATCAGCGCCAGGGCCAGCGGGGTCAGCATCCAGCGGCCATCTACGCGCGCTGTGAAGTGCTCGTCGTAGAATTCGTTCGTAATCGGAAACGCGCGGCGGCATACCCGGATCACCCAACTTTCCCCGAAATCGCGCCGTTCATATTTGCCGAAAAACATTCGCAACGCAGTGATCAGAAGGAATAGGCCGAACAGATAGAGAACAAAATGAAACCGTTGTACCAAAGCGATACCGCACCAGATCATAATTCCGCGCATGACAAGAGCCCCGACGATTCCCCAGACCAAGACGCGATGTTGCGCGCGCGGCGGCACGCGAAAATAAGCAAAAATCAACACAAAAACGAAGATGTTATCGACGCTCAGTGAATATTCGATGAGGTAGCCCGTGAGAAAATCGACGCCCTGCTGCGGTCCCTTCAACCGCCAGACAACCACACTGAAACAAAGCGAAAGGAATACCCATAGAACGCTTCGTTGCACCGCAGCGCGCATGCTCAACTCTCGATCGCGCCGCTTAAAGCTGACAAGATCAACAATCAGCGCGATGAAGACGCCGACGTGAAATGCGATCCAAAACCAAATACTGGTGGTCACGGGGCGCTACCGTTTCACGGCGGGCGCTTTACCGCAATCGCAAACGCCTAAAATCAGAGTTTTCTCTCGCGAAGTAAATTCTTCATCGTAGTTTGTGCGATTCGCATGGAGCAAGAGCTGGAGAAACTTGTTGAATCGGGAAAGCTTAGTCCGAAAGGCGCCGCGCAGCTGGAAAAATTGAAACCTGGCACGTTCTGTTTGCACAAGAGCTGGGGATTCGGTCGCGTGACCGAGTGGAACCTTCTCCTTAATCAGATCGTGATCGACTTTGCGGGCAAGAAATCGCATCCCATGCAGGTCCAGTACGCGGCGGAGAACCTTACGTCGCTCTCGGCCGAACATTTCCTGGTTCGCAAGGCAAACGACCTGAAATCGATCACAAAACTCGCTACGGAAGATCCCGTAGCGGTCGTACGCAACATTCTCGAGAGTTTCAGTGGACAGGCGACGGTCGCACAAATCAGCGAATGGCTGATTGGCGATGTTTTCACCGAAGCAGAATGGAAACGCTGGTGGGAATCCACGAAGAAATTGCTCAAAGCGAGCGACGCTTTCTCGGTTCCTGTGAAAAAGACCGACTCAATCCAACTGCGCGGCGAAGGCGTGTCGCACACTGACGAGCTAATTGCTTCTTTCAACAAGGCACGGCAGCCGAAAGAGCAAATCGCAGCGCTCGAGCAAATCCTAAAATTTCACCAGCAACTCAAAGGATCCGAGAAACAACTGCAGCTGGTTGTCGCGTCGATCGAGAACGTGGCAGCGCGCAACCAGAAAATACACCCAGCGCTCGCCTTCGAGCTAATCATCGCGCGCGACGATTTACTCGAGCGCGTTCCCCTGCTCCACACAACGCACGTCGGTTTAACACTTTCAAAACTGATCCTTGATGAAGAGAAGCGCTTGATGTCGATCTTGCCGAAATTACCGGCGGCAAAAGAGAAAAAGGTTTTGCAAGCGCTACCTGCCGTGCTCGGGCCTCGCTGGACTGAGCGTGCTTTGCAATTGATGCAGGGAAGTCACGGTCGCATGATCGGGCAAATAGCACGCGTGTTTAGCGCCGCGGACCAACACGCAGAAGTGAAAACAATGCTCGAACGCAGTATTCGCGACCATTCCGCCACAAGTGAGATGCTAGTTTGGTTATGTGGCGAACGAGAGCGCTGGAGCGACCTGATCAATCCGGAACTATTTGGCGCGATTTTGGCGACACTGGAACGCGAACAGCAGAATGCCCCCAGTCGCGGCAGCAAGTTGCAGCGCGCGCTTGCTGAGGATCGCCAGTTGGTTGGAAAGATGTTTGCCGGTGGCGATATCGGAGTCGCCCGCGATGCCGTGCGTCGGCTTCAACTCAGCCCATTGTTTGACGAATTGACGAAACGCTCGCTTCTGGGACGAATCGTCAAAGTTTATCCAGGACTGGAAAGCATGATCACAGGCGCACAAGCACAAGAAAGGACTGCGTCTCTAATCGTTTCGTGGAGCAGCCTTGAAAAACGTAAAGGTGAATACGAAGAGCTCGTCAAAACCAAAATTCCGGAGAACCGCAAGGAAATCGCAATCGCAAGGTCCTATGGCGATCTGAGCGAAAATTTTGAATTTAAAGCAGCGAAACAAATGCAAAGCGTGTTGATGCGCCGCAAAGCTGAACTCGAACAAATGCTACACAACGCGCGAGGGACCTCTTTTGATAAGGTGGACACATCTCTCGTTTCGATCGGCACAATCGTAACTTTGCGCGGCTCCGATACGGGCGAAGAGGAGACCTATACAATACTAGGCGCGTGGGACGGCGATCCAGATCGGCACATTATTTCATACCAAACAGCGATCGGCCAAGCGTTGCTCGGGCACAAGGTTGGTGAAGTTATCTCCCTCAACAACGATCACGGCGCGGCTCAATTTACAATTGCGTCAATCAGACCTGCGCCGCCGGACAAGACTGAGCCAGCCGCGGCTTTTAACGAAGTGCCTGCCATCGAAGAAGCGGCGATCGCCGAATGATTTAGCGGAATAGGCTGCCTGCCGAAAATCAAGGCAATGCTTCGCAGAAGCGCCACTACATCAGCAATTCGTAGGAAAGAACGCTCAGACAATAAATAGCGGCGGTTTCCACCCGTAAGATAATCGGTCCCAGTGTGATGGGGTGGCACTCATGGCGGCGGGCGAGCGCAAGCTCCGCAGGCGTGAAGTCGCCTTCCGGCCCGATAAGCATCAAGACGCTCTCGGGAAGGTGTCGATGTTCGCTAGAGTAATCAGCGAGGATTCTTTTCAAATGTTGCGCACCGGGCTGAAGCGAACCGACCAAGTGCAGATCGAATGTCGCAGAGGCAGCGAAAAACTCGCCGAGCCTGCAGGGCGCGTGGACGCGCGGTAGCCAATTCTGCCCGCATTGCTTGGCCGCCTCAATCGTAATCTGTTGCCATTTCGCCTGCTTCTGCGCGGCGCTTTCAGGATCGACCTGTACGATCGTGCGATCGGAAATGATCGGCGCAATCTCCGCCGCCCCGATCTCAACCGCCTTCTGCACGATCAACTCCATGTTTTTCCCCTTCGGAATTGCTTGCCCAAGAATGATTCGGCAGCGCAGCGGCGGCGTTTCCGCCTCGTGTAATTTGCGCAATTGAATTTCATCGCCATTGAAATCGACAATCTCAGCAGTGATTTCGTGTCCGCGTCCGTTGAAAAGAACGACCTTCTCGCCGCGCTTTGTCCGCACGACATCGCGAGCATGGTGCGCTTCTGACCCGCTCAACGCGAGTGCCTCAGAATTCCAATTCTCCGGCGAGACAAAGAAGCGGTGCACGTCAGCGGGTTTCAGAATTCAGATCTTCGCGTTCGGAAAAGACATTAATGCGCCAGGAATTTTGAAACAGCGTGCCGGAAGCTTCATTGCGTCAGTCTTCGCTTTCGTACTTGGAGGAAATGTCCGCATTCATGGCCAGCACACTTTCCAGCGATTTGCCTAGCGGCAGTTTCACGCCGCGCTCTTGGAGCGCCTCGATCACACTCTCTGTCGCAATATTCCCAACCAGCGCATCCTGTGCGAAGGGACACCCACCGAGGCCACCGATGGCCGAATCAATGCGGCGACAACCAGCATCGTAAACAGCAAGTACTTTGTTTGAGGTATCGTCGCGTTTGCCGTGCATATGGACGCCGATGTCATACCCGCGGTAGTCGGCCGTCACTGAACGAACCACCCGGCCGATCAGGTTGGGCGCGGCGAGACCAACAGTGTCCGCGAGCGAGACGGATCGGATCTCGAGCTCGACTATTTTTTCGATCGCCTCGCGTACTTCGTTTTCATCCCACGGATCGCCGTACGGATTCCCAAAGGCCATGGAAATGTAGACCACAATGTGAAGTCCTGATTCGTCGGTCTTCTTTTTGATCCGCTTCAGAATTTTATAGCTCTCCTCGCGCGACTGATTCTGGTTTTTGCGCAGAAACGTCTCAGAAATCGAGTATGGATAACCAAGCGTTGTCACGGCCTCCGTTGCGATGGCGCGCTCTGCACCTTTCTCATTCACCACAATACCGATGATTTCGATATCGTCGGGCGGATTGAGTTGCTCCAGTACCTTTTCGCTATCGGCCATCTGTGGCACAGCCCTCGGAGAAACAAAGCTTACAGCATCGATATGCTTGAATCCAGCCTGGACAAGCGCGCGCAAATACTGTGCCTTCACTTCCGTCGGGATCAGTTTTTTGAGCCCCTGCCACGCATCGCGGGGGCATTCGATCAGCTTTACGGTCCCGTTAGGCATTGTTAAGATATTTGGTACCTAGGTGCCAGGTACGGAATATTTGGGCGCGATATTGTACTCGTCTTCTTCCGCCATTTATTGGAAGAATTCTTTTGCGCGTTCAAAGAAACTTTTGCGCAAAGGCGTGTTTTCCTCGCCGCAAAGTGCGGCGAATTCCTCAAGCTTGCGCCGTTGTTCCGCATTCAAACGAGATGGCACCTCCACGAGTAACCGCACGAGCAAATCGCCACGATCCCTCCCGTTGAGGTGGATGATACCTTTGCCGCGCAGCTTGAACACCTGCCCGCTTTGGGTGCCGGCGGGCACCTTCAGATGCGCTTTGCCTTCCAGTGTCGGCACGGGCACTTCACCGCCCAAAGCCGCGACCGAAAAAGGAATCGGCACTTCACAGTAAAGATTGTCTCCTTCGCGCTGAAAGATTTTGTGCTCTTTAATATGAATGACGACATAAAGGTCGCCCGGAGGTGCGCCACGGATACCGGCCTCGCCATTGCGTGAGGAACGCAGCTGCGCTCCTTCCCTGATTCCAGCCGGGATTTTCAATTTGACGCGGCTGAGTTTTTCCACGCGTCCCTCCCCATGGCACTTTGGACACGGCTTCTCAATGATTTCGCCGGCGCCGCGACAGCGCGGACAGGTTTGTGAAACCTGAAAAAATCCGCGCGAGCTGATCACCTGACCACGGCCACCGCAGGTGGGGCAACGAATGGTGCGCGAACCCCCCTCAGCCCCACTGCCATGACATTTTCCGCAGGTATCGAGCTTCTCGATTTCAATCTCTTTTTCGACGCCAACAGCCGCTTCTTCGAGTTCGATCTGCATGTCGTAACGCAAATCAGATCCGCGCTGGCGATCTTCCGAGCGCGGACCGACGCCCCCGAAGAATGTCTCGAAAATTCCGCCGCCGACTCCGCCCCCGCCAAAGACTTCGCGGAAAATGTCGAACGGATCATGGAAACCACGTCCAAATCCTGCGCCCTGGGCAAACGCGGCGTGGCCAAAGCGATCGTACGCCGCGCGTTTATCGGGATCTATCAGGACATCGTAGGCTTCCCCGAGTTCCTTGAACTTTTCTTCCGCATGCAGGTCGTCCGGATTTTTGTCGGGGTGAACCTTCACCGCAAGCTTGCGGTAAGCGCGTTTCACCTCTTCCTCGGAGGCGTTTCGTCCAACGCCCAGAACTTCGTAGTAGTCGCGTTTTTTCGTGGCCATTGTGACTGATAAGTCCTATCTGATCTATGGGACTAATGGGAGACACCGGCAAGGACCCTGACTTATTTTGCGGGCCCGCTTGAAACAACCACCTGGGAGGGTCGAAGCAAACGGTCTTTGAACCGATAACCGCGGCGGGTCTGTCGGATAATCGTTCCTTCCGGAAGGTGGCTCGGTTGATGCGCGATCGCCTCGTGCAGGTTCGGATCGAATTTTTTTTCCTCTGCCCCGATTGGTAGCAGGCCATTTTCAGCCAGGAAATCGTTGAGCTGTTTCAATACGAGAGTCATCCCGGAATAAACGGGAGACTGTTCGCCTTCCCCTTTCGCGGCTTCCAGACCAAGCTCAAAATTATCCACAATCGCCACCAGCTTCTCGAGCAACGAGCTATTCGCGTATTTGATCGCCTCTTCTTTTTCGCGCGCAGCGCGCTTTTTGTAATTCTCGAAATCGGCCTGGCTACGCAGCGCCAGGTCGCGAAACCGATCGAGATCGGCTTGCAAGCTGGCCGTTGCATCTTCCGCCTCGGCTTGCTCGGCGCCAGTGGCGTGCGGGGGCGCGGCGGAGGAAAGCACCGGTTTCGCCGATGCCGATTGTTTCATTTCTTTGTTTTGTTCCGTAGGAATCTTTCTCATGTTTTGCGAATCGCAATCAAAGTGATGTCGTCATTTTGGGGAAGTGAACCGGTAAAATTGCGCACATCCTCGATAATTTTTTTTACAATCGTCTGGGCGCCATCGGTTGCGCTAGCGCGGACCGACTCGATTGCGCGCTCAAGACCGAATTCATCTCCGTCGGTATTGAGCGCTTCGGTCACGCCGTCGGTGTAGAGAACCAGGCAATCATTGCGCTCGAGCGGGACGGCGAAATCGGTGGTAAGCCTATCGAACACATTTCCGCTGTCAATTCCTACGACCATTCCCGGCGATTTTACCGGAGTAACACTCTGAGATGCTCGTTTGTAGAGCAACGGTGCGTCGTGACCGGCGCGCGCAAGCGTAACCCTATCGCGTTGATGGTCCAGGATCAGATAAGCCATGCTGATAAACATGTCTTCCTTGATATCGGGATAGAGTTGCCGGTTCACTTTTCGCAAAACATCGGCCGGAGAAGGATTCCGCGCCGCCTCAGCGCGCAACACGCTGCGGCAAATCGCCATGATAAGCGATGCGGGAACGCCTTTGCCCGAAACGTCCGCGATCGCCACGCCAAGCCGTTCGTCGTCGACCCGGATGTAATCAAAATAGTCGCCGCTCACCTGGCGGGCGGGCACATTAAGGCCGCTGATCTGAAATCCGTTAATGGCCGGCGCTTCGGCGGGAAGCAAAATTCGCTGAATATCGCGTGCGATTTCGAGATCGTGGTCGAGTCGCTTCTTTTCGTTCGCCATCGAGTAGATAATGGCGTTATACAAGGCAAAGGCCGACTGCTCGGCGATCGATTTAAAAACAACGAAATCGCCCTGCGAAAATGGTGCGCCCAAGGGACCATTGGCGACAGCAAGCACGCCCAGATCTTGTTTCCCGTAGGAGAGAGCCGCGGCCATGACTGATGCAGCGCCAAAAGCGCTGCCTCGCAATTTCGCCAGTTCCGGCACTTCTGAGAGGTCGTTCAGGCAAAGGGATTGTCCTGTTTGCCAGACGCGCCCGATCAACCCCTCGCCCGGAGTAACCGAATGCAGCCGCAGATAACTCTCAAGGGCGATGGGCGTAGCGGCTGCTTGTTGCAAAATATTTGGCGGAACATCCACCAGCGGTGGGCAACCCTTGGAGATAAAGGCTGGAGTGAGCTTGCCACCCGTACGATCGGTCATATAAAGCGCGCCGCCGTGTGCGTCGAGAATGCGGGTTGCCCCTTCAACGATGAGCCGGTGCAGTTCTTGAGGTCGAATGGTTCCGCTGAAGGCTTCGCCGAGCCCGTGCAGGAAATCAAAAACCAGAGTTTCTTCGACCTGAATTTCCTCATGAGAGCGTTCCAATACTCGAATCCGCCGGATCTGCGAATACGCAGTTAAAATCCACCCGGCTACGGACACCAAAAGTAGTCCGAAGAGAAGAATCGGCCACATGACGGAAGGGCCAGCTTACTTCGAAGGCGTCTCGTGATGAAGGTCTTGTTTTAAGTAATCGAGAACGTCCTTAAAGCGAAAGAGATTTTCCGGCGCGGCCTCGCAAAGGGCTTCGTGCGCTTCCAGCATCGTTTGGGCCTGCTCCTGTTTCTTGTTCTCTCGCGACTCGTCTCTGGACCCACGCTCGAGTGACTCACATTCGGGGGCGGTCGAGCCATTGGCGTGAATGTCGAATATTTGATCGAGGCCAAGCCCCGAGAGCAGTTCCCGGCTGCGATTCCGGCAGTGAACGACGTGAAGATGACCCCGACCGAGTTCCTTCAAGCGCAACGCCACGCTGGCCATTGTCCCCATGAATGTGGAATCCATCATGGCGCAATCCGCCAAATCAATGACAAACTCGCGATAACCGCGGTCCAACATCTCGCGCGCAAACTCTTTCAGGTTGCCGCTGTTAAGGAAACTACCCTTTCCTTCTACTTTAACCCATACGGTCGGACCATTTACCCCTACTTGAATCGATGACTCCACGTTTGCTCAATAAATAATACAGGAGTGACAGGCATGCTGTCAAACCCGGTAAGACGGCGGTAGTCGGGCAGTTTCCAAACTGAACCACTCCACCGTCGAGACCGCAGAAAGTTCCAGGAACTGATCCGAAACCGAGAAACCTATATATCAAAAACAGCCGGTCGCGTTACTCCCACATGTAAGAGTGATTCTCCGCGACAATTCGCCCGTTCTCTACCAACAGGCATCGCCAGGAAATCACACGCCCGTCATCAAAGTAGTCATCACCGATAACCTTGAATTCCGTCTTACGAGTGCCGCGTACGTTGCGATATGAAATCTCCTGTGCCTGGACGTGTTCATGTAACTTCGCCTGACGATATTCCAACCGCACCGTGATATCGGCCGACCGTTTGGCGCGCCAAAAGAAATCGAAATAATCTCCACAACGTTGACGTGCATCGAGCAGCGTGACGGCGCCGAAAAGCCGGAATTGCCGCTCAAATGTGATCGGCACATCTTGAAGCGTTGCCGTCTTCTGGGCTGGCGCAGCGTTGCCTGAGAGCGCTCCTGGTTTAAGGCTACTCGTAGTCTGTCGCGCCTGCGTCGTTTTCGGTGTTATTTCACTCAAAAAAAACAGCTTCGTTTTTCGAAACTCGAAATCCTTGCTCAACGCCACCGGGAGCGGCGTCAGTTTTTCGACAATCTTGGGCTCTTCGACGGCGCCTACGCTGAAACTAGTTAAGGCAAAAAGGATCAAGCCGAACGGTGCGGCGGCAAACTTCATCGACTCAAATAAAACCGGTTCTGATACGGCGTGTCAATGCTACAGCTACCAACACAAATCAGAAAACAAAGAAACTGGGGCCGAACCTAAGAATGGCACGACGCTTTTCGTGTGCTTAACCAAACCATTTTTCCCTCTTGGGATTCACGTATAAATTTTCCGGTGATCGATATCCGTTATGACCGCGGTGTTTACTTGCCGAAGCAGGACCTGTGGCTCGACCCGTGGGACGCGAAGCGCTTTGCCTTTGTCTCGCACGCACATAGCGATCACATCGCCCTGCACGATGAGATCATTGTCTCGGAGCGGACCGCGCGTTTGATGAAAGCTCGACTACCGGGCAAACGAACAGAGCATGTACTACCATTTCGTGGAAGACGAACGGTGCACAATGTCGATCTAATGCTGTTAGCCGCCGGTCATATCTTTGGCTCGGCGCAACTGCTCCTTTTCACTCAGGAAGAAACGTTGCTTTACACCGGCGACTTCAAACTCCGTCCAGGCAAATCCGCCGAGCTGGCGGAATGGCGGCAAGCCGATACATTAATCATGGAAACGACCTTTGGCTTGCCGCGCTACCGATTTCCGCCAACCGAACATGTAGTCGATCAAGTGGTCGCTTTCTGTCGCGAAACAATCGAGGAAGGAGAAGTCCCTGTGCTGCTCGGTTACTCGTTGGGGAAAGCGCAGGAACTTCTTTGCTCGCTCGACGGAGCTGGGATCACACCCATGTTGCACGGGTCCGCTTACCAGATGACCTGTATCTACGAGCAACTCGACCAATCATTTTGCAAATACGTCCGCTACAATGCGAAGGACGTTGAGGGAAAAGTCTTGATCTGCCCGCCGAGCGCGAATCGGTCGCCTATGCTTGAGAAAATTCCCCGTAAACGCGTCGCCATGATCAGCGGTTGGGCGGTCGACCCGAATGCAGTCTATCGCTATCAAGTTGACGCTGCGTTTCCTCTCTCGGACCACGCTGATTACAACGACCTGATTCGCTACGTCGATCTTGTGAAGCCGAAACGGGTATTCACGCTTCACGGTTTCGCGGCAGACTTCGCGCGCGACCTGCGGGATCGCGGTGTTGAGGCATGGGCGCTCACGGAAGAAAATCAAATGGATCTCGCGCTGCCAAAAGAAACTGTAGTGGCAGGCGTGTCGCGCGCCTCTAATAGAGTTGTGGCCGACTCCGGTAGTTCTACAGATTCACAACCGCGGATCGATTCGGAGTTTCGTGAGTTTGCTGAAGTCGGGGAAGCGATTGCCGCTACGCCGGCGAAGCTCGAAAAGATTCGGCTCCTCGCCGGTTATTTAGGGGCGCTCAATCGGGATCAGCTTCCGATTGCGACAACTTATTTTACCGGGAGAGCTTTTGCGCAGAGCGACCTCCGGACATTGCAAGTGGGAGGATCTATCATTTATCGCGCAATCTTGGGCGCAGCGGAATTAAGCGATGCGGAATTTCACCGCATCGCACACAGCCACGGCGACGCCGGGAAAACTGCGTTCGAAGCCCTCGGCGGCAGAACCAAACCCGAACCATTTACCCTCGTGCAGTCGCGCGATTTCTTCGAGGCGTTGCACAAAGCCCGGGGTCCGGTTGCAAAAACCGAGCTATTACAACCACGCCTGGCAAGACTTTCCGCGCGTGAAGGCCAATACGTAGTCAAGATTCTCACGGGAGACTTGCGCATCGGTTTGCGGGAGGGCCTTGTGGAAGACGCAATCGCCCGCGCCTTAGAGGTGCCCCTGGGTGAGGTGAAGGAAGCAAATATGCTGCTGGGCAATATCGGTGCCACCGCAGCACTCGCTTTGCGGAGAGAATTGCACCGCGCCGAGTTGTCGATCTTTCGTCCGATCAAATGCATGCTTGCCACTCCCGAGCCAACGGCAGAAGCAGTGTGGCAACGGTTTGCAGACGGGCAATCGACAGATACGGCTACAGTTTACGTTGAAGATAAATTTGACGGGATCCGCGCGCAGCTTCATCGCAACGCAGAACGGGTAGAAATTTTCTCGCGCGATTTGCGGTGCATTACTGATCAATTTCCGGAACTGGCGGCGCAAGCGGAGAAGTTCAAGCAAGAGTTGATTGTCGATGGTGAAATTGTCGCCTTCGAACAAGGTCGCAAGCTCACGTTCTTCGACCTTCAAAAGCGGCTCGGGCGCAAGAACGACAGCGGGGATTTGTTCGCAGGTGTCGCGGCAAATGTGCCAGTCGCATTTATTATCTTCGATCTCCTTTGGCTAAACGGACGCTCCTTGCTGAAAGCACGGTTGCACGAGCGGCGCGAATGGCTCGGCGGGTTACAACTACCGCGGCAGTTTCAGATGGCCCAGGTCTTTCCAGCACATTCCGCGGCTGACATCGAGCAAATCTTCCAGCAGGCCCGGCGCCGCTTAAACGAAGGCCTCATGATCAAGAATCCGGAGAGCGTTTATTCACCAGGGACCCGTGGAATGTTCTGGTTCAAACTAAAGAAGGAGCTTGCCACGCTGGATGTGGTGGTCGTCGCCGCAGAACTTGGCCACGGCAAACGCAACAACGTCCTGAGCGATTACACATTTGCTGTGCGGGACGAAGCCACCGGCGACCTTTTGCCGATCGGCAAAGCCTACAGCGGATTGACCGACGCAGAGATTGCGGAGTTGACCGAGCACTTCAAACAAAACACGATTATCGATCGTGGCCGTTATCGAGAAGTGAAACCGGATATCGTGCTCGAAGTCGCGTTTAATTCAATCCAGCCAAGCTCGCGGCACAAAAGTGGACTCGCCTTACGGTTCCCCAGGATCAAAGCAATTCGGCGCGACAAGAATGTCGATTCCATCGACACGGTCGAATACGCCCGCGAGCTCGCCGCGCAACAGGCAAATTTGCTGCTCGATCTTAGCCACAGCGCGTGATCAACTTCCCGCTCGCTACGGCGTGGTCGATGGTGACGGCGAAGCAATCTCGGGGCAAAAGATCAACTCACTGCGCCGGCGCCGATGGCGAGATTGAGGGTTTCACGATGACGGTTTCGACTTGGCCCTGTCGAAAACGCTGGACGTTGGCGTAAAGCGCCAACAGCGCCATTGTCACAACGATTACCAGCATGAACATGACACCGCTCTTTGGGACTCGGGACGGTGGCGGCGGCACGTCACAAGGCGGCTGCGGTGAATTCATCCCTAAAGTATCGACGTCGAGCGTGCACGTGCAAACCGGGTTAATTTAAGTGCAACGCCGCGATCGCGTCCATGACGCGTTGACTAAGTCGTCCGTATAGATGTTTGCCTGAGGATTGGAGATCGGTTTCCATGAAAAAAATCGGCTCTCCAACCACGATGGTAATTGGCACAAAATGCAAACCGCCGCCGCCACGCGGCAAAGCTTCATGTGCCCCAAAGATCCGCATTGGCACGACCGGGGCGAGCGTCTTAGAGATCACAAGTCCCACTCCCGCCTGAGCAGGCTGCAGGTTGCCGTCAAGCGTCCGCGCACCTTCTGGAAAAACCAGCGCTGCGTTTCCCGACTTTAAAACTCGAATCAACGCCTTGAGCGCGCTGCGGTCGATTCCCTCCTGATTAACCGGGATAACGTTCAGCTTGGGCAAAAGCCAGCCTAACACCGGCACATCGGTGAGCGTCCTCTTCGCTAGAAAATAGATCGCGCGATCGCATGTAATGCCGGCAAGGGGTGGATCGAGATAACTCTGGTGATTCATCGCCAGAATTACCGGACCGGCTTGAATCATACGTTCCGGATGAATTATGCGAAGCCGGAAAAAAAGCCGGCCGATCAGGCGCGAAAGATTGTAGCCGATCCAGTAGTAGAAATTCATGGTTTCAAGCCGTAAAGCGGCAAAGCGTTAAACCGCCAGCCCTTTGAGCTTCAGTTGCGCGATGACTTTCCCAACGACTTCTTCGATCGTGAGATCCGAGGTATCGATGACAAGCGCGTCGTCGGCAACAATGAGCGGCGAGGCGAGCCGTGAAGAATCGGCAAGATCGCGTGCAACGATTTCGTCGCGCTGGCCCTGCGCAGCGCGTCGCTGGAGGCGCACGTCGGGCGAAGCGTTGAGATAAAATTTGTAAGGGGTGTCTGGAAAAACCACCGAACCGATGTCACGGCCCTCGACAACTAGGTCGTAACTGCGCGCGTAATCGCGCATTTTCCGAACGACAATTTCACGGACGCTGGGAACCCTACTTACGCGGGAAACAGCTTCATTGACGCGGTCCTCGTGCAAGCGATCAGTTGGATCGGCGTCGTCAATAAAGATGCGCGAGTCATCATTCTCAAGACGGCAAGCGATCTTAACGGACTCGAGAGCTTGCCCGATGAGCACGGTGTCGCCAGGATCGATCGCCTTTTGAAGGACGTACCAGGTGATCGCACGATAAATCGCACCTGAATTCACATACGCGAACCCAAGTCGCCCGGCGAGCTCTCGAGCGACGCTGCTCTTCCCGGAGGCGGCCGGACCATCAATAGCGACGACGCGATGGAAATCTTTCCGCATGTCTGAAAGTAGTGTGTCGGGAAGATGCAGAGCAAGCCTGCGAAAATACGCAGGTAAACGCTTGCTTACCGATCAGGCTTCCTCGACTGGAGCAGGAGTCAGTGAACCGATGACCGGTGTGCTAATCTGCATCCGCTTCGAATTGGTGAACTCTTCGATTACGGCTTCAAACCCCGGATAAGATTCGCGAATGCAGTCGGCATCCTGAACAATCGTTTCGCCGTCGGCAAAGAGACCCGCAATGGCAAAGGCCATCGCGATGCGATGATCGCCGAAACTCGCTACGCGGGTCCCGTGTAGAGCAGCCGGACCATGAATTTCGAGGCCATCCTTCATTTCAGTTACCTGTGTACCCATGGCGCGCAAATTGTGCGCGATCGCGGCAATGCGATCGCTTTCTTTGACGCGCAACTCCTGCGCATGGCGAATGATCGTTGTGCCATTTGCAAAGGCGCCTGCCACCGCAAGTATTGGCAACTCGTCAATGAGCTGCGGCACTTCTTTACCCTGAATCACGGTACCTTTGAGCGCGACACCCGTAACCTCGACGACGCCGCGCGGTTCAAGCTGATCTACGTCCTCGACGGCTTCTCGTACCTGCGCGCCCATTCGCAACAAAACGCCGAGTAACGCCGTCCGGGTATCGTTTAAACCGATATCGCGCACAAGCAGATGGCCTCGCGGTTGCGCCGCGGCGGCGACTAACCAAAAAGCCGCGGAGGAAATATCGCCCGGAATACTAAAATCACGTGACTCCGGAACCTGGTCACCGAATACACTGATATTGCCATCACCATCTTTTGCTGTGCGCACGAGAAAATAATTCAGCATCAGCTCAGTGTGATTTCGAGTGACTGAGTGTTGCTCGACAGTGGTTTTGCCCTTGGCAAACAAACCCGCTAGGAGCAATGAGCCTTTTACCTGAGCGCTCGCAATCGGCAGCCGATAGTGAATTCCCCGCAAGGAGCCGCCACGGATGCGGATTGGCGGCGTCTGCTCCGGACCTTCCGCGAGAATGTTTGCACCCATCTGACGAAGCGGAGCGATCACGCGATCCATGGGGCGTCGAGAGAGCCCGGCGTCCCCGACAAGGCGGCTCTCAAATGTCTGTCCAGAGAGCAGGCCAGCAAGAAGCCGCATCGTCGTCCCAGAATTTCCGCAATTGATCTCCTTTTTGGGCGGTGTGAGAACACGCTTTTTTCCGTGGACGATCAGCTTGTCTGGCGCAGGTTGTTCGATCTTAACACCTAAAGCGCGCATTGCGTTGACGGTGCGCATGCAATCTTCGCTCGCGAGAAACCCACGCAGGGTACACACACCATTGGACAAAGCCGCAATAATTACCGCGCGATGTGAAATGCTTTTATCACCCGGTACGGTAATTTCCATGTCAATTCGAGGGGCCCGCTTGATCCGTAGTTCCATAGGACGAATTGTGAAATCTTTTGGCGGAGCGAGCGCTTCATTCGCGCGCCAAGATCAGCATCGGATATAAGACCGAGTTGTCCAGCGTCCCTCTCCTGAGAGAAGGCAAAATCCAAAGATTTTTCAAGTTAACTTGTGCCAGCGCGGAGAGCGCTGGCGCAAGTTAGCGCAATTACGGGACAAGAAAGATTTTGTCCGTGTAGGGATCCTTCACTTCCGTTCCTGGAGGAAATCCTTCCACGTCCACGTATTTACCGGGCGAAAAAGGACTTTCCACAAGATGAGGCTTGCCAGGAACAGGAATTCCGTATGGATAATCTCCCTTCGCTACTTTCGTGGGCGCAGCCGTTGGAACAGGGGAAGCTGCACCCGTCTCGCGGGGTGCACCCTGAGGCTGAACGGGTCCATTCGGATTGAACGGCTGCTGTTGAGGCGGATATTCTTCGGTCTGCGTTGGCGGATAATTCGCGACGGGACGACGGGTACGTTGCGGCGGCGGTTCCTCACTGCATGAGGAAAGGAAGAAGGCGACGAGAAAGGCAAGCGACAGTGAGAATTTCATAAACTGGGAATGCTGCGCAAAAACGTATCTGCATCGAACCTCGTTGCCAATCACTAAATCGTTTTCCCGGAAGTTTGTCTTCGACGCTAACACGAATTTGAATACGTTTTGCCGGTCGTCTCCCAAGACCTTCCGCGGCAACTCCATCAAATCCCAGGTTCCGATCGTTTGGCAAAGATCGACTAGAATACAATGGCGAAACGCCTTTCATCCGAATCCAAAGAAGAGATGTGGAAGACGCCGCGTGCACAGATTTTAGTTGTAGATGATGACGCAGTGAGTCGCAAAATCCTAGCGCAACTGCTGGCGTCCGCAGGGCTCCAGTGCCATGAGTGCGAGGACGGGACCGAGGCATTAGAACTTATCCGCGCCAAGCAACCTTCGCTTCTTCTTCTTGACTTCGATATGCCCGGGCTAAACGGCGCTGAGGTACTAAAAAGCCTTCGCTCGGATAAGGATCCGGCAATCGCGCAAATTCCCGCGATCATGTTGACTGGGCACGGAAGCGAGGAAAGCGAAGTGCGTTGCTTGCAAGCTGGGGCGGATGATTTTGTGACGAAGCCTTCCACAAAAGCCACCCATCATCGCGGGCTGGGAAGTCGCCGCCTGTTACCGCCCTGTGATCCAAGTGGGCGGCGATATCTATGGCTGGCTGCGCATGAAAGATGGTCGGATCTTGTTTTGGATTGCCGATGGTACCGGCCACGGGGCCGCCGCTGCGCTGCTTACCACGCTGGCGAAACTTCTTTTTCATCATGGCAGCGGCGAGCACGACAGTCCCGCAAGGGTAATGGAAGCAGTGAACAACGATTTTCGCAGCATTTTTGGCGGACGCTCTTTTATGACAGCTATGTGTGTCGCGGTCGATCCCGCGACCGGACGCGCCACTATCGTGGGCGCAGGGCACCCTCCGGTCCTGATCGCGCGGCGTGGCGGCGGCACAGGGTCGATCGCGTCGGTCGCCCCTCCACTGGGTTTGATCGAACACCCTGAATTTACAGAAACGATTGTCGATCTTGACTTGGGCGACGCCTTTCTCCTTTATACAGACGGTTTGTTCGGCGCAGCAAGAGGCGAACGACTGCGCTTAACCCCAGAGCGCCTGGAGAAAATGCTCGATCACTCGGCGCCCAACGCCGAGGCGCTGCTGAGAGGTATATTAAATCAAGCGGTACCGGAAAACGGCAAAGATGCGTTGCCAGACGATCTGGCGGCGCTGGCCGTCCGCCGAATGGCTTAGTAAGATTTTTTTCGTTTCGCCAAAATTAGTATTGCCCTTACGCGAGTGAAACGGTAATCAGCCTCTATGCCGAAAACCAAAAAGAAACCTTCCAAACGCAAACCGAATCCCGCCTTCATGAGACCGGTTCAACCTGACGATAAGCTTTCTGCCATTGTCGGGTCAACTCCGCTACCACGCTCCGAGCTTACAAAGAAGCTTTGGAACTACATCAAGAAGCACGGTTGTCAGGACAAAAAGAAAAGAACGATGATCAACGCGGACGACTCACTCAGGCCGGTATTTAATGGCAAGAGCCAGGTGAGCATGTTCGAGATGACTAAGCTCGTCTCGGGGCATCTGCGCTAGATCTCACAATCCGTTTATGGCCCGGCGTTCCTACGCCGGGCTATTTCGGACAGACACTGAGGAATAGTTGCCGCACGGTCGGCTCGTTTCGCCGTCCCTTGCGCCAGAGCATGGTCTGGTCAAAGGTAGCAGCGTGAATAGCCATCGTTTGATTCTTCTGGCTGCTACAGCCTGTATTTCACTCACCGTGCCGTTCGCCCGCGCTGAATCCGGCTGGCTCAACGATTACAAAAGAGCGCAGCAAGAGGCCAAGGCGAGTAACAAATTTCTGCTGCTCGATTTCACCGGCTCGGACTGGTGCGGCTGGTGCAAGAAATTGGACAAGGAGGTTCTCTCCCAATCGCAGTTTAAAGATTACGCGCGCGAGAATCTTGTGCTCTTGGAAGTTGATTTCCCACGCGCGAAGCCGCAAAACGTCGAGCTGAGAAAGCAGAATCAAGAGCTCGCGCAGGAGTATCGGGTGGAAGGATTTCCCACAATCGTCGTGCTCAATGGCGACGGACAGAAGCTTTGGCAGTACGACGGCTACTTCCCCGACGGGCTGGCAGCATTCATCGCGCAGTTAGAAAAATTGCGCAAAGGCTGAGCGCGTATTCATCTTTGCGGCAAGTAGAAGGCGCTGATACACGCATCCAATTCGCCACGTTTGTTCATGTCCGTCTCCAGTCTGCCTTTCTTCTGTTTTATTGGCCTTGTCACGTCGCAGCTTCGAGCGGAACCGACAATTGCAGCGCAAGATCCGAAAAAGATTAACCGGAATGCCCCGGCGGAATCGAGTGTCACGTTCAGCTCAGTTCATGTCGATGGTCCCTACATCGCGATGACTTTTGATGATGGTCCCAGCACGACGCTCACGCCGAAACTATTGGACATCCTCGCGGCTCACCACATTAAAGCAACTTTCTTCGTGATCGGGGAAAATGTTGTACAACATCCTGAAGTCATCGCGCGGGCCGCACGCGAGGGTCATGAAATTGGAAATCATAGCTGGTCGCATCCCAATTTCGGCAAAATGTCGGATGACGGCGTGCGCAGCCAAGTGCAGCGAACCGACGACGCAATCAAAGGCGCCACTGGCGCACGACCGACTTTGCTGCGACCACCTTATGGATCCATTACGGCGCGCCAAAAACGTTGGATTCACGATCAGTTCGGATATCAAATCATTCTTTGGGACGTCGATCCGTACGATTGGAAAAGACCTGGGCCGTCCGTAGTACGAAATCGCATTCTCAAAGAAACGCAGCCTGGCTCAATCGTGTTGTCCCACGACATTCACCCGGGGACGATTGAAGCGATGCCGTCAACTTTCGATGCACTAGAGGCGAAAGGTTTTAGATTCGTGACCGTTTCGGAATTGATTC
>WNFS01000580.1_pt1 | contig 26301 bp, 19 predicted proteins | sample 5400141 | NCBI WGS metagenome assembly WNFS01 (sample SAMN13153358, study PRJNA577476) | soil metagenome | isolation source: 60 cm saprolite under Madrone tree | place: USA:California | collected 2016-06-14
CCGAAGTTCTCTTTAACTTGACCGGAGTTCCCGTTCTGAGAGAAGGGCTGGTCTTCCGCCTGGCGGGCGTTAACATCGAAGTTGCAAGAGAATGCAGCGGAATCCGCTCCACCATAGCACTTTTCATTCTGGCGCTACCGGCTGTACATTACGGCTTGCACTCTCTCTGGAAGAAGCTGTTCTTCTTGACGTGCGCATTCTTCATGATGATTCTGAAAAACGGGGTTCGGATCGTTACCCTGACTCTATTGGCGATGTACGTGGATCCGAGCTTTCTGTTTGGGACACTTCACCGTGATGGTGGAATTCTTTTCTTCCTGCTGGGCTTACTCTTGTTGCTGCCGGTTTTCTTACTGCTGCAGCGCGGAGAATCACCGGCCTTGGCGGGAAAGAAGGAATTGGCCGCATCTTCCGAACCAAGGAACTGACGCTGGGGAGTTGTCGCCAGTGTCTATTATAGGAGTTTCGGACCGCATCACTGAAACAAGTCCTGAGCCCAACCGCAGGGGTTTAGCGGCCCGTGTAGTGGTTATAATACTCCCCGTAAGCGGCTCCCTGTTCGGCTCCGTTCAGTACTACTCCCAATAGGTTTTTCTCTCGGAACTCGGCCACGGCCCTCTCCGCTACCTCGAAATCCGTAGTCCCCGCCCTCACGACGAACAACACCCCGTCGCACAAATCCGCCAACACGATCGGATCATGCACTGGAGTAGCCGGCGGAGAATCCAGGATCACAAAGTCAAACATTGGCGTGACGACGTCCAACAGGTGCCTCATCCTGTCGCTGGGTAGAAGTTCACTTGGATTTGATACGTCGCTGCCTCCCGGAATGAAGCACAGGTTCTCATCCGGACCGCTTTGAATAATCGCATACTCATCAACTTCCCCGCGGAGATAGTTAGTCAAGCCGGGCGTGGAAGGTGCCCCGAGGGCTACGTGAAGTCGCGAGGCTCGGAGGTCAGCGTCAATCAGAAGAACGCGACGGTCAGGCTGGCGGATAATAGACTGTGCGAGATTTGCAGCGACAAACGTCTTGCCCTCTGCGGGAACACTGCTGGTAATAACGATGCGCTTCAACACGCGCGTACCAGCAATCTGAGACAGCCGCGATCGGAGAGTTCGAAAAGGCTCGGCCCCGAACTTCTTGCCGTCGGTGCCTCCGAACACGCTCCTGGCGGGATCCAGTGTCCATTTCGGATGGGCACACCGCTTCAAGAGCTGTTCGAATCGGACGCAAGGCTGCTTAACAGCGTTGCCAGTCCCGTTTTTCGGAGCTGTGCCGACTTCAGTCCTTGCTGGGGCAAAGCGGCTAATTCCTTCCGTCACATCGACAAAAGTCTGCGCTGGGCTTGCCGGCGATTGCGACGCCCTTTCCTCCGAAGCCTTCTTTAACGCATCATGTATCCGGCTCATCTTTTACCTTTCTTCTATCCACTCAACCGTTAGCGATCAAACACGCGTCCCGATTGCGCCCAAGCTTGGTTGCTTCTTCGCCGCCTCGCTCTTTCCTCGAGACAGCGCTTCCAGAACCGGCACCAACGCAAGCACGGGAAGTTTGAGCGCGAGTTCGACATCGCGTTCAGTATGCATCGATTTGTCACCGATGGCGATCAAGTAGAGAAGCGCTAGCCCCAGAGCGAGTCCGCCACTCAAACCTCCGCCAGCAAAATAGACTTTCTTCGGAAACGAGGGTCGATCCGGTAGGCTCGGTGGATCGTACACCCGGAACTGCTCGCTCTGCTGCTGGCTCTCGAGATCGCCGGCGACGCCTGCATTCTGCCGCTTCTTCAGGAGATCGTTGTAGAAGTCCTGCGCCGTCTGATAGCTGCGGGTCAATTCTTTCAACTGCTGCTCGACCATGGGACTAGCCTGAACGCGGCCTTGTAACTGGCGAATTCCATCTTGGATTTGACCTTGTCGTTCGGTCAAATCTGCGATGTTCATATCGTCTTGCCGTAGTCTTGCTCGGAGTTGCTGAATCTGTGGAGGTTCCGCCGCTGAAGTTTGCCTCGAACCATTCGCGGATGGATTATTCTTCGGTCCTCCTGCCATCCGTTTTTTCAGTTCTTCAATCTGGCCTCTCAGCTTGACGACATCCGGATGCTCGGAAGTGTAGCGCGCCTGCAAACTGGTAAGCTGCTCTTGCAAAGCGCCCAACTGCTGTTCCGTGGTCTCAGGGTTTTGCCCGGTCTGTGATGCCTTCCAGGTCGCTTCTTGCTGGCCAATCAGGGATTCATTAAACGCTTTATCTTGGTGCGCGCGACTCAACGCCTGAGTATTGGCCTCTAGCTGGGCGTTCATCCCCGTCAAAATACTTAGGTTGCTTTGCTCCTGTTCCGGCAAAGACCCCAGATATTGTCGCTTGAACTGGGCCAGTTTCGCATCTTGGTCAACTAAGTCCTTCTTAGCCTCCTCGAGTTGTTTGCTTAGAAAGCTCGTGGTTTCATTGGCCTGTTGCTTGCGCTCGCGCGCGTTCTGCTCCAGGAACATCGAGGTGATTTCGGTACATATTTGTTGAGCAATTTGCGGGTTATCGAAGGTCACGCTCACGTAGAAACCCGGTAGTTGCCGGCTCTGCGTTCCAGGCGTCGGCTCCAGTGGCTTGATTTCCACCGCCATCCGCAACCGTTCGACAAGATCTTCTATGTGAACCCGGCTTCGCATCTCAGCGTACAGGCCGAATTTCTCAATGATGGGCTGCAGGCGTGTGCGGCTGAGGATCTGCTCTTTCATGGACGCAAGACGGTGATTCAGGTCTTCGGTCACGACCGGCTTCACGTAGTCTGGGCCAACCGTAGGCTGCTCAACCAGCACCATGGTCTGCGATGTATATCGCTTGGGAAGGACAAAGGTAGCAGCCAGGCCCAGTCCGCCTAGAAAGAGAGTGGAAAGCGGGAGAATCCACCAGTAGCGACGCAAGGTGCGTTTCGCCTCTGCCAAGGCAAGTTCGCCATTCCGGACCATGATGACCTCTTCCTAACTTTGCCTATATCCCCGCAGCAGCTTTGTCCTCGGATCCAGCAATCCTGAAGATCGCCCACTGCAATACTCGAGACTCCTACACCAAGACTTGAGATGCACGGGTTATGCCAGCTAGCACGGCCCTTCGCTCCGCCTATGTCTTAATTAAACTGTTTTCTATCATACACTTATGGAAGGCATAAATTCGCAATTTCCCGTATGGACCGGTTTGTCTCTTCCTGCGAGCCCACGAAGTGGAACTATTGTACCCAAATTATCCGCATAATTCTCCTTTACCGAAGCGCATCGCGCAAGAAATTGACTCTGTGCCGCCCCGACTTTTTTAGATGCCTCCGGCGGGGGAATGGAAAGCCTTTGTAATGATCGAGTTACATAGGCCCCGAGACTTCAATCCATGCGCTTCTTCTCAGGGCTTAAAATTGCACCCGTACTGGCGGCGAGAGGTGTTATCAGTGCATTCTTGTAAATCAGCGCCTATCAGACGCAAGGCCAGTTTGGTATTGTCTTATGGGTTTTTCCTGCTCCTGGCTGCCCTAGTGGCTGGCTGCTCGCTTGATCCCAATGTGCGCAAACTGAAGTTCCTGCGCCAGGGCGACCTCTATTTCGAGAAAGGTAAGTACGCCGAGGCCAACATCTCTTACAGCCGTGCCTTGCAGATCGACCCGCGCTTCGTCGAGGCGCACTACAAACGCGCCCAGTGCCTCCTCAGGCAAAGCAGTTGGGTGGCGGCCTTCCAGGAACTCTCGCGCACAGTTGATCTCCAGCCGCAAAACTGGTCCGCCCATCTAGACCTGGGTCAACTCTTGCTCGTTGGTGGTAAACCTCAGGAAGCCAAAGATCGCGCTATTCTCATCCTTCAGGGAAACCCAAAACACGCGGACGCACAAATACTCTTGTCCGATGCGGATGCGGCATTGGGGAATCTGGAGGACGCTCTCGAGGAAGCAAGAACAGCCACAGAAATGGCCCCGGATCGTTCCGCAAGTCTTATTAATTTGGGTCTGATCCTGGCGAGAACCAGCGCCTTTGACGACGCTGAGGCCAGTCTCAAGAAAGCACAATCCCTCGATCCTGGATCGATCACTCCGCTGTTAGCTTTAGCGAATCTCTACGAGCGGCAGAGACGGTGGGCCGACGCAGAGAAAGAATTTCAGGCGGCGACTAGCCTCACGCCCAAGTCCACCGTGCCACGCATGGGGCTCGCGGGTCTCTATCTCGCTCAAGGGCAAGACTCGCTTGCGGAAAAGGTTCTGACGGACGCCAAACAACAATTGAGTGACGATCCAGCGGCGTACCGAATGCTCGGTGATTATTATCTGAGGCATGGAGAAAATGCCAAAGCCCTCGCGGAATTCGGCGCCCTCTCTGCGGCACATCAGAATGATCTGACCGTAAGAAAGACTTACATTCAGCTCCTGATCTCGAATAGCAGGATCGACGAAGCCAACCCGCTCAATGACGCGATTCTAAAGAAAACACCGCAGGATGCGGAGGCACTGATCCTGAAAGGACAGATACAGCTCCAGCAGAAGAAAGTGGATGAGAGCATTCCATCATTAGAACAAGCTCTCAAGTACGCCCCCGAAGATGCCATGGGGCATTACCAACTGGGCTCCGCATTCCAGCAGAAGGGCAGCACTCAGCAGGCTAAGAGTGAGTGGCGCGAAGCGGTACGATTGCGTCCCAACTTTTCTGAGGCGTGGAAGGCACTCGGCGTCAATGCTTTGCAACACGGAGACTGGAGAGAGCTCGAGCCCATCGCTGATCAACTCAAGAAAATCGCGCCCCGCGCCGCAGAGGGCTATCTGTATCATGCAACAGCTAGAATGAATCAAGGCGATGCCTCGGCCGCGGAAGCGGATTTGAATCAACTGCTGCTGATCGCGCCAAACAGTGCGCTTGGATACGTCAAACTAGGCCAGCTGCGTGTGGCACAAAAACGCCTGGACGAGGCGGACAAAATGTACCGCCAGGGTCTTGCTCGAGATCCCCATTCTGTAGCGGCTCTCGAGGGACTGGTGGACCTGGATCTCCTCAACAAGAAGCCTGCCCAGGCGTTGCGGCTGATTCAAGAGCAACTCGACTCCAATTCCCAAAATGCAGCTCTCTACTTATTGCAGGGAAAAGCACTGCTTCAAAACAAACAGCCGGAAGAAGCCGAACACTCCATGGAACGGAGCGTGGAAATGGACGGACAAAACGTCAGTGCGCTTGTCCTGCTCGCAGAAATAGAATCATCGCTTGGAAAGTTTGATCGGGCGATTGAAAACTATCAACGAGCCATAGGAGTTGCGCCTAATGATGTCCGGCTCTATGTCGCTTTGGGCAGGCTCCATGAGAGCCAGGGCCATTGGCAGCAAGCCCAGACCCTCTACGAGAAGGCCTTGACGATCCAACCCGAAGACGCGCTCGCAGCGAACAACTTGGCCTACATCATGATCGAGCACAAGGAAAGCGTGAATGTAGCTCTTACGCTCGCTCAGACCGCTCGGCGCGGCCTGCCAAACCTGCCGAATTCCGCAGATACGCTTGGCTGGGCGTATTACCATAACGGAGCCTACTCGGTTGCGGTGCCCTTCTTCGAAGATGCCGTCAAGAAAGCCCCAGGGAACTTGACTTATCACTATCACCTCGGTTTGACTTATCAAAGACTCAACGACTTGGGCAGAGCTCGCACAGAGTTCGAGAAAATGATTAGCCTCGACCCGAAATCGCCACTTGCCAACGAAGCGCGCCGGGCACTGACCCAAACCGCGGGCTCATAGGGGCATTTCTCAGTGCGTGCGAGGAGAATGTCTGATTTAATCGAGGAGAGGCATGAAAATGATGGCCGAAGTGTCCGCAACGCAGAGAAGCGATGAAGAAATTGTCTCCCTCGGTACACGGAACGGAATTGAGTTGGCAATTCTCAAACGAACCGAGAAATCAATGGGCAAAATTATTGCCAAGTTGGACTCGACTGACCTCATTGACGGTGTCAGAGTCGAGCCGCTCCAGATCTATCCCGATGACCGTGGTTTTTTCACCGAAATTGCGCGGCTTGGCCGAGGGCTCGCCAGCGATATGGTGCCGGACAGCACACGAAAGATTCAGATTTCCCTGACTCTCACTTATCCCAACACGATTAAGGCGATCCACTACCATGCGGAGCAAACCGATCTGTGGGCTCCCGTTACCGGGATGGTTCAAGTTTTTCTCTACGACTTGCGGCGTCATTCGAAGACGTTTGGCTTAATCAACACGATCTATGCCGGACAATTCTGCCCCTGGGAAATTCTAATTCCGCCCGGCGTCGGCCATGGATACAAAGCCTTAGGAGTTGAACCGATTCAGCTTCTTTATCTGACCGACCGCCACTACAACCCAGCGGATGAACTCCGACTGCCTTACAACGACCCCAACATTGCCTACGACTGGGAAACGCAGCACAAATAAGCCCCATGCGTGTCTTGATCATCGGTGCGCGGGGTATGCTCGGTACCGACCTGCTGAAGGAATGGGACACTGACGAGCTCATCCCTGCCAGTTCGCGAGATGCCGACATCCGGGTCCCCGAACAAGTGCATACTTTACTTGCTCGCACTCGGCCTGACTGGACCGTGCTGACGGCAGCGTATACCGACGTCGATGGGAGCGAGGGCAATCCGGAAAACGCCTTCGCGGTGAATGCCAGTGGTACGGAGAGTGTGGCTCGTGCCGTGAAAGAGGTTGGCTCCCGCTTATTTTTCGTGAGTACTGACTATCTTTTCGACGGAACTTCCGCTCGGCCATACGAACCCGGAGATTTGATCGCACCGCTCAACGTATATGGGCAATCCAAGGCGGCAGGTGAAAAAGCGATCCGCGAACACCATTCAGAGTGGTGCATCGCACGCACTTCCTGGCTTTTTGGCGCCGCTCGTGCTTGTTTTCCAGAGAAAATTCTTCGTGCCTCCGAGACGCGTTCAGAACTCACAGTTGTCGCCGATCAGCTGGGATCTCCCACCTTCACGCGCGACCTGGCGAGGATGATTCGCGATCTTGTCCGCATGGACGCGCGAGGAACCTTGCATGTAACGAATGAAGGCTCCTGCTCCTGGTTTGAATTCGCGCAGGAAACTCTGCGCCAGGCAGGCCGCGATTCCGTTCGCGTATCGCCGATCACTACTGCAGAGGCGCGCCGTCCTGCAAGACGCCCACCTTACTCGGTCCTCTCGCCTGCGAGCCTGAACACCCTCGGCCTGAGAATGAGGCCCTGGCGTGACGCCTTGCGTGCCTACCTAAGAGAATTGCGGGAGATGGGCAATCTCGGGTGACCTATGTCTGAGCAACCCCACGGAACAGCGCAATTGAGCGATTGGTTTCCTGCAATTCTTGCCGCCCTCCTGATTTCGGTCTTGTCAACACAATCCTTTGCCGCTGAGCGGACGGTCGGCGTCATCCTCCCAGTCTTACACTGGCTCTTCCCGCGAGCCACACGCGGAATGCTGCGTCTCATCCACTTCGGCATCCGCAAGACGGCCCACGTGACAGAGTTTGGGATCTTCAGTATTACGGTGTTTCGCGGGATCCGTGCAAGAAGGTCTGGTTGGAAATTCAACTGGGCTTTTACCACCCTGGTGATCGCGGTCTTGTATGCGGCGCTCGACGAATGGCATCAGTCATTCGTTCCGCTACGGGAAGCGACACCGCGCGATGCAGCGATTGACGCCTTTGGCGCATTGCTGGCGCAATGTTTTGTCTGGGGCTATGCGACCGGGAGGTGGCCCTTCTCGGCCTTTTTTCGAGGGAAAGCTGATTCAGCAAAGAAGCAGGAGGAAATCACTCGCTAGGTTGTTCTGCGTGCGGCTATGGGATGTTGGCAGACACTTCGTTGGAATGAACGCTCTCGTTACCGCTGGCGTCCACCGCCGTCGTCACGTAGTAATAGACAATACCACCGAGCACGGTCGTATCGGTATAAGCCAGGCTGCCCACCACCAACGAAGAATTCACCTTGGCGTATTGAGTGCCACTCACGGTGCTGCGGTACACGTTGTATCCAGCCACTGTCGAAGTGCTGGCGATCCAAGACAGCGCTACGGAATGCGCTGACTGCACCGTCGCGGTGAAATTCACACCGGGAACATTTCCGGCGTTTATCGTCACATTCATGCTGGCAGGAGAAAACATATATCCGGTATTGCTGGGAGTTACCGTATATGTCCCGTTTGTCAAAGCAGAGAAGCTGTAGCTGCCTGACGCGTTCGTAAGCGTCGTCGCCCCGGCGGCCCCGCTCAAGATCACGGTGGCTCCACTACCACCCGCAGCTGGACTGATCGTCCCGGAGATGGAATACGTGGCGCTTTGCGGAGTGTCCGTGAAATTTATTGCCGTGACGTTGGCGCCGCTGACCGTTGCAGATTGGCTGGTCGGACTAAACGTGTAACCGGTGTGGCTGGGAATAATCGCGTAAGTCCCGTTTGCCAATCCAGTGAAGGTGTAAGAGCCGGAGCTATCCGCCGTTGTCGCAGCGCTGGCTGCTCCACTTAGCGTGAGCGTCGCACCATTTCCGCCCACAGCCGGACTGATCGTCCCGGAGATGTCGTACGTTTGCGGGAGCGGCGGCGTGGGTGAATTTCCGCTGACAGCGCCGGAGCAACCCCAAGACCAAGCCATGGAGGCGAGCATTCCCGTCAACAGGAGCGCTGGCCGCCCGCGAAGACCTGGTTTCCGAGGAAAACTACGCTGGCCCAATCGCTGATCAGGCGATCCAAGTCTCATGCTCCAGGCAGCTCCAGAGTCTACCCGTAGCGTAGAATACCCGTGCGCGGGGCTTGAAAATACCGTCTGGGAGGCCAATTTAAGTACAGGTAATCTCCCTGTACGGGGTGTCTCCTTCGTTGGTCGTCTTCACCTTCAGGTGTAGCGGGCAGGGAGCCTTCCCGTGCCTTTAACGGGGTTAACGGAAATTAGGCTTCTCCAGGCTGGGCACCTGTCATCCTGGGCTAGAAGCTGTTGCACAACCCAAGTTCCGCCCAACGAAATCAATAACTTAACTTAGCGCAAACTTAGCCAGGTAAAGCAATACACTCTAGGATTCTGTGGCCTCGCCCACAGAAAAATACGTGCAATCCGGGTGGTGAAAGACGACTGCGCTGACGCTCGCTTCCGGATCCATCATAAAACCTTCCGTCAGTTGAACGCCAATTTCTTCAGGTCTCAGCAGTTTCCAGATCCCCGCTTGATCCTCAAGATTGGGACACGCCGGATAACCAAAGCTGTAGCGTTTCCCGCGATAGCGTGAAGTAAAGCGCTGCGCCATGGTCCTCTCCGGCGGATCAGGGAATCCCCAGTCTTCGCGAATCCTCCGGTGCAGCCACTCCGCGCACGCTTCGGCCGTCTCAATCGCGAGCGCTTGCAAGCCATGCGATTTGAAATAGTACCCTTCATTCTTCGCTTTTTCCGAGCGCTCGCGCACTCCTTCTCCCGCCGTCACAACGAACATCGCCAGGTGATCGCGCCGGCCATTCTGCTGCGGCAAGACATAATCGCTCAAGCACAGATAATCGCCCTGCCGCTGCCTGGCAAACCGGAACGTGTGTACCGGCTCCTGCGTTCCACCCACAAACAGGTGAAGTAACTCTCCCTCCGCCTCGGTTTCGAAGAATTGCCAAACCGCCCGGATCTTCATGAATTCCGCCGCCTCTTTTCTTACCTCCTCCATGTTTTCGAAGAGTTCGACGGCTTTCGAATCTCGTTCCGCGAGGCGCTTTTCAAAATCGCCGCGGAAACCCATATGTCGTCCATAGAGCATGAAGGGATTGACGTAACTCCAGATGTCGCGCAGATCGGGGACCAGCCGCACTTTACGTTCGACCGTCGCTACGCGGGGAATCGGTAGGTCGGTTCGAACGCGCGGTGAGCGAGTCACTCTTGGAATTTCTGCCGCACTTATCGTCGTGCTCACGGCGTACCCGTTCCCCGATGCCGTGTGCGCACGCACAACGTTTTCCCGCGTCGTCGGATTCATCAACTCATTCATCAAACGCAGGCCAGTCATGGCATCTTTCGCGTACCACACTGCCTTACCGTAGCTGGGTGCAATCTTCGTTTGCGTGAATTTCGCGGAGAGTGCCGCTCCCCCCACAAGCAGCGGTACTTGGATCCCGGCATCCTTCAGATCGCTCGCCGTTATCACCATTTGCAATGCGCTTTTCACCAATAGCCCGGACAATCCAATCGCGTCTGGCTTGTGCTCTTGATACGCCTTGATTAGCTCTTCGGGCGGCACCTTGATCCCAAGGTTCACCACGTCATAGCCGTTGTTCTTCAAAATGATTTCGACGAGGTTTTTCCCGATGTCGTGGACATCACCCTTAACCGTTGCCAGCACCACCTTGCCGCGTTTGGCAGTGTCGGCTTTTTCCATGAACTGCTCGAGGTGGCTGACGGCCGCCTTCATCGCTTCGGCGGACTGTAATACTTCGGCGACAATCAATTCATTGGCGTTAAACAGCCGGCCGACTTCCGCCATCCCCGTCATCAGCGGCCCATTCACAATGTCTAACGGCGGGGCCCCCTCGGACCGCTTCTTTTCAAGGTCGTCGATCAGCCCATCGCGCGTGCCCTCAATGATGTAATTTGCCAGGCGCTCGTCCAGTGGGAGGTCCGCCGCACGCGCCTTCTCTTTCTTTTTTGCAGTGCGAAAATGTTCTGTAATTGCCGCGATATGAAATTGATTGACCGCCGCGCGCTGTTCCTTGTTCTGTTCGCGCCAGTCCGCCGGAACGGTTCCGAGCGGGGCGGCTTTCGAATGATCTGCAAGCCCGGCTTTCGGCGGGTGTGAAAACAACAGATTCTCGGCGAGCTCTCTCTCCTGAGTAGGGATCGAAGCGAACCGCTCGAGTTTCTCCGCATTCACTATGGCCAGATCCAACCCGGCCTTCGTGCAGTAATAGAGGAAAACCGAGTTCACTACCTCCCTCGCGCCTGCCGGCAATCCGAACGAAACGTTTGAGATTCCCAGAATCGTGCGCACATTCGGCAAGGCCTGTTTGATCAGCCGGATACCTTCGATGGTCTCCACTGCTCCGCCGATATAGTTTTTATCGCCTGTCGCGCAGGGAAATACCAATGGATCAAATATGATGTCTTCCGGCTCGAGGCCATATTTTTCTGTCAGCAACTTGTAAGAACGCTGCGCAATCGCCAGTTTTCGTTCGCGTGTGAACGCCTGTGCTTGCAGCGGATCTTCATCAATGCACCCGGCCACCACGGCCGCGCCGAATCTGCGTGCAATTGGTACCACGCGTTCAAACTTCTCTTCGCGGTCTTCCAGGTTGATCGAGTTGATGATCGCCTTGCCCTGGCAATAGGTCAGCGCAAGTTCGATCGCCGTGGGGTCAGTGGTATCGATCATCACCGGTGTCTTCACCTTGCGAATTAGCTTTTCGTAAAACGGCGGTATGTCTTTTTTCTCGTCGCGCTCCGTGCTCTGCAGGCATACGTCCACGATATGCGCGCCGCCGCGCACCTGCCGCCGCGCAATCTCGCTTGCCTCTTCCCACTTTTCTTCCGCGACCAGGTTCTTGAACAGTCGCGAGCCGATGACGTTGGTCCTTTCGCCTACCAGCAACGGCCGCGTGCTTTCCTCGGCTTCGATAGTTTCGATTCCGGAGTACACTGCGCGGTGCGCTTCGGCGGGGCGCTGCCGGGTTTTTTTCCCCTCCACCATCTGGGCGAGCGCGCGGATATGCTTTTCCGTTGTTCCGCAGCATCCGCCCACGATATTCAGCCAGCCATGATCCACGAATTTCTCAAGTTGAGCAGCTAGCGACGTGGGTGTCTCCAAATACTTGCCTTCTTCATCCGGTAAGCCCGCATTTGGGTAGCACGAGACAAACTCTCTCGTCAGTTGGCTCAGCGTCCGAATGTGGTCTGTCATGAACTCCGGCCCAGTCGCGCAATTCATTCCGAATGCCAGCGGATGCGCATGGCGCAGCGAAGCCCACATCGCCTCCACCGTCTGGCCCGCCAGCATTGTGCCCATCGGCTCGATGGTCACCGAAATGATGAACGGCACCTCGGCGCCAATCGTCTCGGAGAGCTGCCGAATAGCCAGGGTCGCCGCTTTGATGTTCCGAGTGTCCTGGCAGGTTTCCACCAGCAACACGTCGACTCCGCCTTCGACCAATCCTTTGGCTTGGACGTAATAAGCCTCACGCAATTGCTCAAACGTGACGCCGCCGGTAACCGTAATCGCTTTCGTTGTCGGACCCATAGACCCTGCGACATACCGTGGCTTTTGCGGCGTGCCGAGCTCATCAGCCGCCTGCCGCGCCAATTCTGCCGCTCTTTTGTTGAGTTCGTGCGCGTCGGCGGCCAGGCCATACTCCCCCAGCACGAGCGGCGCTCCGCCGAAAGTATTTGTCTCGATGAGGTCCGCTCCCGCCTCAAGATATTTCCGGTGAATGTCCAGCACCACGTCCGGCCTCGTTCGAACCAGATTTTCATTGCAGCCTTCGAGCGCGGCGCCACCGAAATCCGTCGCCGTCAGGTTCCGCTGCTGCAACATCGTCCCCATCGCGCCGTCGAGCACGAGGATCCTCTGCGCAAGCAGCTCACACAAGGCTTTGGCCGATTCGTTCAGGTTGCGCATTCGCTGGAAGGTGCTGCTCCTTACCGGTTCGCCGCACGAAATGGTGTAAGTACCGAAGAAATCTGGCGTTTCCGGACACCTCTATTTTACCCAGGTTTTGCGGTGGATACCTATCTCAGGCATTGAAGTAGTGCTTTTTTAGCGCGAATGGCGAATCGGCGGCACTGAAATGCCCAATTCCCTGTCACCGGAAACAACGCATGAAGCCATCGCCTGAAATTCTGCATATCGCCGGGGTGCTCCCGAAGCTCAGAAAAATCGCCCCGCTCATGCATGAGATGCAGCACCATCCGGATATCGAGAGTCCAGCTTCTGGGAGCAATCGATGCCGTTGCCGCTGAAATGCCGGTCATCTTTCCGGTGCATCCACGCACCCGACAGCGTTTGTCGCAAAGTGGTATCCAACATCACCCCAGCTGCGGCTCATTCCGCCAGTCGGGTCCCAGGATTTTCTTTGCCTCCTGGGCAAAGCAAAGCTGGTCCTCAGCGATTCTGGTGGCCTCCAGGAAGAAACCACAGCTCTTGGTGTCCCCGCCTCACGCTGCGAGAGAACACGGAGTGCCCATCACCATTTTCCAAGGCACAAATCTACTGGTGGGTACTGATCCGGGCAAGATAGTCGCCGCCCGTGATACGCTAGCGGGTTAGGGCAAAGTCGGCCGCATTACTCCTCTCTGGGACGGCCATACTGCAAGGCGTATAGTCGATATCCTATTGAAGGAAGTGCCCCGGGCACATGCATCGTAGCGGTCAGTAACAATTCGAGGACAGGTACGCCAAAGGGACTTGCCCCTTTGGCCAGTTTTCAATACCCTGGCAAACAGTGACTACCAAACGTGCTTCTTCTAAACTTGCCGTTTGCATCCTCTCGCCTCACCCGTTGGTGCTGAGCGAGTTCGAACGCATTCTGGCGAAAGCGCCATTCAAGGTATTCTCCAAGCAGCTTGAATCCACGCTCGCGCCCGACCTGCGAACTGTGGAGCCGCCCCGCGCCCAGGTCTACGTCATCGACGCCCACGCCGCCAAACCCGCTACCGGTGCGCTACTGGCCAATCTTATGGAACGCTATCCCGAAGCCCGCCTCATCGTCGTCGGGGAGCAGCACAATGAAGCGAACTGTTTTTCTCTTTTGCGCCTTGGAGTGAAGGGGCTTTTGACCTACGTGGAAGCCCGCGAGCAATTGATTCGCGCGCTCCCGCTCGTTGCCAGCGGAGGATTCTGGGTTCCGCGGCAACTTCTCTCCGGATTCGTAGATTCCATTCTCACCGGCCAGGGCCGCCGGCTGAAGACCGATTCCGTCACGAATCTCAGCCGGCGCGAACAGGAAGTCCTCGATTCGCTGCTGGAAAATCTCTCCAACAAAGAGATTGCCAGCAAGCTGAACATCGCGGAACGGACCGTGAAATTTCACGTTTCGAACTTACTGAATAAATTCGGCGTCCGCCGGCGCGCCGACTTGATTCTTCTTACCTTCCAGCGCCGCTTGTCGCAGGCTTAGCTCTTGAGGAGTTCCCCGGTTGCGGCTCTGCTGAATCGACCGCGGTGATGTATGCTCTAATCCGGAACACCATTCGGCCTTAGGCGCGTCCTAGTCGAGGAGAGCGAACCCGTGAATATTCTGGTCACTGGAGCGGCAGGCTACATCGGCAGCATCTGTTCGGAATTCCTGCTGGCCCGCGGAATGCGCGTCATTGCCCTCGACAATCTCATCGAGGGCCACCGCACCGCCGTCCCTTCTGGCGCTGCCTTTTGTCAAGTAGATCTCGGGAATCGCGCGCAGCTAGAAAGCGTCTTCGCCCAGCACAAAATTGATGCCGTGATGCATTTCGCCGCCGAAGCCCTGGTGGCCAAGTCTGTCCGTGAGCCGAGTATTTTCTATGCCACGAACGTGGCTTGCGGCGTGAATCTGCTGGATGCTGTCACCCGTCACGGTGTCAAAAAATTTATTTTCTCGTCCACTGCGGCCACTTATGGCGAGCCCGAGATCGTTCCCATTCCCGAGGACCATCGCAAGGCGCCCATCAATCCTTACGGAAAGTCCAAGCTTGTGTTCGAGCAAATTCTCGCGGACTACAAAACCTACACCCAGCTTAACTACGTGGCCCTGCGGTATTTCAATGCCGCAGGTGCCTCAAAGGAATTTGGCGAACATCATCGCGTGGAAACTCACCTCATCCCGCGCATACTCGACGCTGCCTGCGGCCTTCTTCCGCAGGTCGATGTTTTTGGCACGGACTATCCCACCCCTGATGGAACTTGCGTCCGAGACTACATCCACGTTCTCGACATTGCAGATTCCCACGTTCGCGCCCTCGAAGAAATCGATCGCGTTTCCGGCGAAGCCTTCAACGTCGGAAACAGCCGCGGCTTTTCCATTCTCGAAGTGATCGACGCCGCCGAGCACATCACCGGCCGCAAAATTCCACGCAAACTCGGGCCGCGGCGCCCAGGCGACCCGGCCGTGCTGGTTGCCAGCAAAGAAAAACTAAAGCGCGCCCTCGGTTGGGAAGCCTCGCATTCGTCGATGGAAGAAATCATTGGATCGGCCTGGGCGTGGAGGCAGAAACATCCACGCGGATACACCGAGAGCGTTTCTGCCCGGAGCTAGTCGGAGAGTTTGTACCGGATGATGCACCACAGCGCCTGGACGCCGTCTTTCCAGGTAATCTTCTTGCCTTCCTCGTATGTGCGCCCTGCATAACTAATCGGCACTTCGTAAATGCGCCACTTGTGCTTGGCGATCTTTGCCGTGATCTCCGGTTCAAATCCAAATCTGTTCGACTTGACCTGAACTCCCGCCAGTACTTCTCTCCGGAACACCTTGTAACAGGTCTCCATATCCGTCAGCTTCAGGTTAGTAGCAATATCCGAGAGCAGCGTTAGCGTGCGGTTCGCAACGTAGTGCCAGAAATAATGCACGCGCTGCGGTCCGCTGAGAAATCGCGAACCATACACCACGTCGGCGCGGCCATCGACGATTGGCTCAAGCAAAGCCGCGTAGTCGCGCGGATCGTATTCGAGGTCCGCGTCCTGCACCAACACGATATCTCCCGTTGCTTGCGCAAAACCACGCCGCAAAGCCGCTCCCTTGCCCTGATTCGGCGCCTGAAAGAAAAAACGTAGGTCCCGCAAGTTGATGTGATCGCTTCCATCCTGCGCGGACGCGAATTCTTCGCCATTCGCTTGGCGTGCAGCCATGTTCTCCAGAATCTGACGCGTTCCGTCGGTCGAGCAATCATCTACGATGATCACTTCCTTGCGTATTTCGGTGTCCAGCACCCGCCGCAGAATTTCGTCAATCGTCGATCTCTCGTTATAAACGGGGATAACAATCGAGACTTTCGGATCGTGCAGCGCTGAGGGATTGTGCCGTTGATGGGCCATGGGTGTCGAAAGATTGTAGCGACGCAGCCTCCGGAGAGTAAAGGCAAGTCCTACCCTGATTCTGGTCTTGGTTACTATCGATCTTTTTCGCTGTCCGGCAAACCCGCTATGCTTAGATACGGGTTCGCGCTGACTACGGCATGGAATTTTTTCCCGGTGTTCTCTGCCAACTCCGCAACTCGGTGTAAAGTGTCTCGTAGTTAAACCGGTGGTTTTAGGTGCCAAGCTTCTTCATCGAACAATTCGGTTGCCGTGCCACGCAAGCCGATGGCGCCGCCCTCGAGCGCCAGTTGCTCGACCGTGGTTGTAGCGCTGCCTCCACGGCCGCAGCCGCCGACATCGTGGTCGTCAACACCTGCACTGTCACGGCCTCCGCCGATGCCCAGGCCCGCGATGCCATCCGAAAGCTTCACGCCGCCAACCCCGCCGTGCGCGTCGTCGTCACCGGTTGCTACGCCCAGCGCGCGCCCGACGAGCTGGCCGCACTCCCCGGAGTGGTTTGGGTCGTTGGCAATTCCCACAAGCCACAAATCCCCCAGCTCGTCGATGCACTCTCGACCGCGGCCTCTTGTGAATCTGTGAACGACTTTTTCCCCGCTGCTGCATTGCATTGTGACTCGACTGTTCCGTTTCATTCGTTCGCCGGGGAGCAGCTTTATCCCGAGCGTAGCCGAGGGGATGCTGCGCCTCGGCTCGGCAAGATCCTCATCGGCAACATCTTCGACCGCACCGAATTTCTCTCCGCCCCCGTTCTCGGTGGGGAAGGAAATCACACCCGCCCCACCCTCAAAATCCAGGACGGCTGCGACTCCCGCTGTTCCTACTGTGTGATTCCGTTTGTTCGCGGGCGAAGTCGCAGCCTGCCGCCTGACACCGTCATTCAGGAAATTCAGCGCCTCATCGTGGGGCAGACATTCCTGTCTGTGCGCACTCCTTCTTCGCTCGTGCTTTCTCCTGCACGAGAAATTGTGCTCAGCGGCATCAACCTCGGCGCCTACGGCCGCGATCTTTCCCCTCACGTCGAATTCGAGGATCTGCTCCGCCGCGTCCTCGACGAAACTTCGGTGGAGCGGCTCCGTATCAGTTCCATCGAACCCCTTGACGTTACCCGCGACCTCGTCGATCTCTTCGCTTCGACCGATCGCATGGCCCAGCACTTCCATACTCCGCTGCAATCCGGCTCCGACCGTATCCTCGCCGCCATGCACCGCTGGTACCGCGCCGAGCACTATGCGCGCCGCGTCGCACTCATCCATGAGCGTCTCCCCCACGCCGCCATCGGCGCCGACGTCATCACCGGCTTCCCCGGCGAAACCGAAGATGACCACGCCGCCACGATAGCCTTTATCGAAGGTCTGCCCTTCACCTATCTTCATGTTTTCTCTTTTTCGACGCGTCCTGGCACCAAAGCCTCCGCACTCTCGAACGAAGTCCCCGGCGGCGTCATCAAGCGCCGTGCCCGTGACCTGCGCGCCCTTGGCGAAGCCAAGGCCGCTGCCTTCCGCCAATCCCAACTCGGGCGCACCCTCCGCGTCCTCACACTTCGCCACGACGCGGAGTCCCGTTCGACTCCGGCCCTCTCCAGCAATTATTTGAAAGTTCGCATTAGCGGCGCGCACTCCGCTAACCAATGGCTTGATGTAGGCATTTCGGCTAAGGAAGGGAATTATCTGCTTGCAGAGCCAATGAGTCTTACTGCCAATGCTGTCGTTGTCGCCGGCGCAGGCGGCCAGCCACCATGTCATCCTGGGAGCATCCCATAAGGGTGACCCTCAACTGCACGTGGTGGCATGCCGCCACCTATACAAAGCCGCCGATTGTGCCTCACTACGATTCGAAAATCACTTGCGCCAGCGCCTGAGCCGCCGTGTGCGTGATGCTGAGTGCAACGCTGTTTACGCCGAGCTGTTGTGCAATTTTTGCCGCTTCACCGGTTATCGCTAGACTGGGCCGCCCGCCCGTCTCCCGCACCACTTCGAAATCTACCCAGCGCACCCCGCGCCGCCAGCCCGTCCCTAACGCCTTCATCGCCGCTTCTTTCACGGCGAATCGCCCCGCGTACCGTTCGTACTTATTCTTGAACCGTTCGCAATACTCGCGCTCCCTCACCGTGTACACCCGCTTCAGAAAGACTTCACCATAGCGCTCGATGGCCCCTTGGATGCGCTCCACTTCCGCAATGTCCACGCCCATCCCTATGATCAAGGTCCGCCTCCATTTGTTCGGCGATGTTACGGCGTCGCGCACACCTTGGCTGCGCGCAGTCCTCTTGCGATTATACTTATAAGATTGTGGCTGCCACGAAAACACCATCGTCCAAGCGTAGCGTGCGCAAACGCCCCGCGGTAGGACAGACATACCTGGCTGCTCCATCCAGCTCTAGCTGGATCGAACGCCGAGACCGCAGTATTCGAATCCTGCAAGTCCCCGCGCTGGCAAGACTACCTTGGCTCGTCCACGGCTTCAGCACGCGCCCCGGCGGCGTCAGCCATCGGGACGGCGAAAAAGTTCTCAATCTCGGCTTTGCAGAATGGGATAGCCGAGAAAACGTCCTCCAGAACCGCCGCCGCTTCCAATCAGCCCTCGGCGCATCCGACCTCGAACTGATCTCTCTAAACCAAATCCATTCCGACATCATCCATCTTTTTGACGCCGCACCCACCGAACCTTGCCAAGGCGATGCCTCCGCAACGAACCGCCCCGGGCTCCTCCTGGGCGTACAGACCGCTGACTGTGTCCCGATTCTCCTCGTCGATCCGAAAAAGCGCGCCATCGCCGCCGTTCACGCCGGTTGGCGCGGCACGCTCCAGCGCATCGTTGCGAAGGCTATCGGGAAGATGCAAATGCAATTCAAAACCAAGCCCGCCGACCTCCTTGCCGCCATCGGGCCTGCCATCGGCGGCTGCTGCTACGAAGTCGGCACCGAAGTCGCCATCCAGTTTCAATCTCAATTTGCTGATGCCCCCGAATGGTTCGACGAATTCCGTACCGGCGACGAACCCAATCCCATCCAGTGGCTCGATATGATGCCCCCCGGGCACCAGCCCCCGCCAAAAAATGTCCTGCTCGATTTGCGCAAAGCCAATCGCGCCCAGCTACTCCACGCCGGCCTGCGTACCGCAAACATCTTCTTCACAGATCTCTGCACCGCCTGCCGCGGCGACCTGTTCTTCAGTTACCGCAGGGAAGGTGCTACCAGCGGTCGCCTCATGTCGGTCATCGGCATCCGCTAACTTTGGGTCCGCTATGGATTTGTTTCCGTCGCTATTTTCTGCGGAACTTTCTTTGATTTGTCCAACTATCTACACCGTAACAACAGGCGTTATTTCTGGTTACTTGTAGTGCATGGTCTTTTCTTTTCTTTCTGTTACGCACTTTTTTCGTCGCGACGCTCGCAAATCTTTTGAAATCATGCGCTTACAAGCGGCAAAGTCATGCTTACGCACTCTTTCCGGTCACAGCGCGGGTGGCCGATTTCTGATGGACCGCTAGGTGTGTCATGGCAAGCCCCAGCGGCTCAAAATTTGGCCTCTGAGAACGAACGGCCTGCTACCTGCAGCAGTGCCAGTTGTCCGCACGCGGCCATCACGTCTCGCCCGCGCGAGTAGCGCACAAACGTCGGCACGCCGCGATTCACCAGAATCTGCCGGAATTCTTCAATCCGCTCCGGCGATGATTCACGGTAGGGAAGTTCTCCCGGATTCCAGGGGATCAAATTCACTTTCACGCGCTTCAACGGCGTCAGCAACCGCACCACGAGCCGCGCATCTTCCACTGCATCGTTCACTCCGCCGAGCATCACGTATTCAAACGTCAGATGCTCCCAAGTGCGCAGCGGATATTCCTTGCAGACGCTCATCAGCACGGAAAGAGGATATTTCTTGTTGATGGGCATCAGCGCATCCCGCTGCTCATCATTGGAAGCGTTCAGGGAGATAGCCAGCTTCGGCCGCACTTTTTCCAGTGCCAGACGCTCGATTCCCGGCACGATCCCGCTCGTCGAAAGTGTCATGTGCTTCGGCGAGATACCCAGTCCTTCCGGGTCCAGCATGATTCGCAATGCGACCATCACCGGCTCGAAATTAAGCAGCGGCTCGCCCTGGCCCATCAACACGATGTTTGTCTGGGGCGCAAGCTGTGCCTTGTGTTCTTCCAGAGGCACAAGTACCTGCGCCAGGATCTCTCCCGACGTCAGGTTTCGTATCAATCCAAGTTGCGCCGTCAGGCAGAAGTGGCAATCCACCGCACAGCCCGCCTGCGTCGAAACACAGATGGTCTGCCGTCCCTCGCTCGGCATGAACACGGCCTCCACGGAAGCTGGCCGCACCAACCTCTCTTCGCTAGGCGGCAGGCCAAACAAATACCTTACCGAACCATCCGTCGAGGCAAACCGCTGCTTCAATTCCGGCAAAGTAATCCGCGCTTCTTTTGAGAGCCGCTCTCGCAGCGCCGCCGGAAGATTCGTAATTTGCGCCACATCGAATTTTCTTTCCGAGTACAGAGCGTGATAAATCTGCGCTCCGCGGAACGCCGGCTCACCAAGTGCCGTGCAGAATTCGCGTAATTCTTCTTTCGATTGGCCTAGGAGTTCCGTCATCATGGAGGTGTCAGCAGCAACAGACAAAATTCCTTCGTTCTCATCTTAACACGCAGCGCCCAGCCCCTCTGCTGCACCTGCGCCGCAAATGGCGCTATAATTCATTGGCAATCCCCGCTTCTGCCATGGATTGCCCGGTCGACCGTTTGGCGGTCGCCCTGAACTTGATCGCCTTGCGGTCGCAGATGAATCGGAGGCGCCTGATGGCACAACACGTCGCAACCGAACAACTCACGATTACCGATTGGGTCAAAGGTCTCGCCGCGATCCCCGGGCGCGATTTCACTCTCGAAAACGTCCAGGACTATATCATCCGCCATTCGGTGCGCCCGGAGACGCTCGACAAATACTGCTATTTTTCGAAGGGCAACTACACTCGCAATCTCATCTTCAAGAACGAAGTCTTCGAATGCATGACCATCTGTTGGGAGATCGGCCAGGCCAGCCGCATTCACAACCATCGCGATCAAAACTGCTGGATGTCTGCGCCCATCGGCCGGCTGAAGGTCCAGAATTTTCGTGTTGACGACCGCGACAGCGCGCGCGGCACCTGCCGCATTATTCCGACCGACATCTATGAAATGGACGCCGCCCATCCTGCCCACGTCAACCCTCTCGAGCCCGTCCATCAGGTTCTGAATCTCGCCGAATTCCACCAGCGCGCCGTCAGCATCCACATTTATTCGAAACCCTTCGACACTTGTGAGGTCTACCTTCGCGAGAAAGGTACCTACGGCGATGTCCCCCTCCATTACACCAGCGAATACGGCAAACTGGACCCCGCCGAAAAGCTCCTGTAGAGCGGCTGCTGCGCTATCTCTATCAAGGTTTTTTCAAGGGAACAAAGGACCGAATCACGCGCCTGCTATGGATGTATTCCAACGCCTTGTTCAATGACAGGATAACGGCGAACAACAGAGCAGCCCCCCATAAATCCGCCGGTTGCATCACCTGGCCATTTTCTGCTGTTTCCCGCGGCATCAACCCGACTGCCATCAGGACGGAGAAGATCACACCCAGCGTGAAAATTCCCTCGCTCAGAAACGCGAGCACGCCCAGGAGGGTCATACCTGAATAAAGATATCCCCCACCTGGAATCAGCATCGTCCGCCAGCGCAGGGTCTTCTCATCTTTGAACTTCAGCCCGCACGTGCTGCACTGATAATTTTCTGCTGTGAGCGCCGCACGGCAATCCGGGCAGATCGACAGGAATCCCTGAGCAGGAGTTGCTTCGCTGCGGCTCAGCGGAAGCACGGCTTCGAGAATCGTTTGTGCTTTCTTGCCGTCTTTTTTCGGGAGCCGCCAGTACCTTTCTTTGGTTCCGTTCGCGTAGCAAAGTTCCAGCAAACGGTTGATCCAGCCTTTTACTTTTGCACTGGTAACGTCTCCCCATCGAACGCTCTTGAGTGTCCGGTTCCACTTTCCGCCTGGTCCCACCCCGAAGTGCAGGAGCCGCAGATTCGTGAAGACGAGCCGGGTCGCCGTCACGCGATAGACATACCACCCCACAAAGAATTGTTCCAACGTTCCGAGGGGCGCTTGGCAGCTTTTGATGACATAAAGTGCTGCTTCGTTCGGCTCCAACAGGTTCGGAAGGATGTCGTGCAAGCTTGCCAGGGCTTCCTCGGCGCGCTTGCGGCTCCTATCGTCCGGTTCGCCCTTGGCGTCCGTAGACAGAACGTCCTCACGAATCTGTACTCCGTTCGCTGAAATAAGCCTGGGCAGTTGGGCTCCGTAAACTGGCAGATCAGCGTTGGGCATAAGTGGCCTTTCCCGTATCTGATTGAATTTGCGCGACTTTACCTTACGCTGCAAAGACCGTCAATGGTCCCACAGCCGATACTTCCTCGCCCGGCTTGCGTGGCAATTGCACCCCCCGTGTGTCAGAATAAGTTTATGGCCACCGAAACGCGCGACATTCAGAAGCACGTGTTGCCCAACGGCCTCGTCGTTATCACCGAGACCATGCCCCATGTGCGCTCCGTCTCGGTCGGCGTGTGGGTTCGCAACGGCTCCCGCCGGGAAGTCCCCGAAGAGAACGGCCTCGCTCACTTCATGGAGCACATGGTTTTTAAGGGCACGGAGCGCCGCTCCGCCGAAGCTATCGCCCGCGAAATGGATTCCGTCGGCGGCATGCTCGACGCGTTCACTTCCAAAGAACAGATCTGCTTTAACGCCAAGATTCTTGACGAGCACCTGCCCATCGCCTTTGACGTCATCGCCGACCTCGTCCTCCGCCCAAAATTCGACTCCGAAGATGTGAAGAAAGAACGCCAGGTCGTCCTCGAAGAAATCAAGATGGACCTGGACAATCCCGAATATCTTCTTCACGAGATTTTCACCCGCGGCTTCTGGCCGCAACATGCGCTCGGCCGCCCGATTCTCGGCACCCCGGAAACCGTGAAAGGATTCCATCGCGACTCGCTGCGCGCGCGATTTCGAGAGTGGTTCGCTCCGGACCATCTGGTGGTCACCGCTGCCGGCAACGTCACTCACGAACAAGTGCTGGAATTGGTGCAGCGCGAGTTCGGCCTCATGAAGCCGACGGGTCCCGCCGAGAGCGACGGCGCTCCGCACACAGATGCACCCATCCATCTCGAAGCCAAGCGCGACCTCGAACAAGTGCACCTTTGCATCGGCGTCCCGTCAGTTCCGCTGGGCCACGAAGACCGCTTCGCCGTCGCCGTCCTCAACAATCTTCTTGGCGGCGGCATGTCCTCGCGCCTCTTCCAGAACATTCGCGAAAAGCAGGGCCTCGCCTACGCTGTCTTCAGCGAGCTGACGCCCTATTCCGATGCCGGAATGATGACCGTTTACGCCGGCACCGCTGCGGAAACAGTTGGCAAGGTCATCGATCTCACCATTCAGGAATTTCGCGCCTTGAAGGAATCACCTGTCACGGAAGAGGAGCTTCGCCGCTCGAAGAATCACCTTAAGGGCTCGCTGATGCTCTCGCTCGAGTCCACCAGCTCCCGCATGTCCAATCTCGCCCGCCAGGAGCTGTATTTCGGCCGGTTCTATTCGCTCGACGAAATCCTCGCTGGGATCGAAGCTGTCACCCACGCAGAACTCCAGTCCCTCGCCCAGCGCTATTTCCAGGCCGGCTTGATTGCCGTCACCGTCCTCGGCCCCCTCAACGGCTTTACCCTCGACCGCTCCCGCCTCGCCTGCTGAAATGCCGCAGCGGTCGAGACGAGGCTGCCATGTATCGAGTAACAGTCAAGAAATCTCTTCATCATGCCGATGGAAGTACAACAATAGAAGAATCTCAAGATGAAGTTAACCACCAACGCCACGCCCCTGAACCTAGCTGGGAGGATCGCTCGCACTGACAGCGTTCACTGGGTTGAGATCGAGGAAACCACTGGGCGATTCAAAGTGCGGGCGTCCCGAACATCAGACAGACAGTTCAGGAATCTTTGCAGTCTCCGCGGCGTATGGTCCGCAGGAAAACGCGGATTCAGCGGCGACACGGGGCGAGAAGGCGCATGACGACTATGACTTGGCTTGCGGTATTCGGGGTGGTGGCGTTTGTCGTTTCCACGATTACCGGTTCCAAAGACGCTGGCACCGCCGCGGCCGCTGTTTGTTTCCTGTTGCCGTGCGAGGATTCTCCCGCCGCAGAAGTGAACGGTCGCGCAATTGATTCTTGCTGTTTCTGAAGGGAACGGCAGTTTCGGTTGACGGCGCACGCCCTCCGCCATCATTCTCAAGATTTGGTTCGCGGCTGTTCTACTCGAGCGCGTCGGAAAAAACGACCGGCTTGTGGTTTCCATCGTGGCGTCCTGCAACATGGGGAATCCCCGATATCAAAATCGGTGCGCCACACGGTGCTTCCCCAGCACACTACTTCCGCGTGGCGTGGTCCGCATTGACGGCAGCGCCTATGATCCCCATCTCGTCGGAGGTCGGCACGACTTCGAAGCGGCTGCCCTGCAGGGGACTCATCTTGACCATTTCATGCACGAGCCGGTCCAACAGTCCTATGTCAATGAATTTCACTTCCGGTCCGGTAACGAAAAACATCCCGGGCCCCTCCATGTGGATGTTGGTGGCGGTGGCTGCCGCCAAGGCGCGGTGACAAAGCGTCACAAATTCGGCGCAGCGTGCGTCACCCGCGCGGGCATTTTCGAACACTTCTTCGGGTTCCAGGTCCAGGAAGCGCATGCGCATGGACCGGCGCCCGAGAATACCTTCCAGGTGCCCCCTCCCGCCGCATCCACAGAAGTTTTCCTTGGGATCCAGCGTGACGACGGAGTGTCCACCCTCCCAGACGCCTTCGCTGGAAGGATAGCGCCCGAAACCCACTCCATTTCCCAGCGTCCACACGCGAGTAAGCTGGTTCAATTTTCCCTGTGTCGCCGCAATTCCCGCGGCCATGACGTCCGCGTCATTGAACAACCGGACCGGAACTCCCGCCGCTTTGCCACCCAGGGCAGAAGACAATGCCGCCTGCAACGCGAATCCCTTTATCTGCTGCAGGTTGGGAGAATCCTCCACGACCCCAGCGCGGATGATGCCCGGGAAGCCAATTCCAATCGCGGTGATTTTTTCTCCGCTCGCCACTTTCTCCACTTGCTGCCGGACACATTCCACGATGCTTTCCGCGGGCATCGACTGCAGTGGGTCCAGCGTTTGCGATTTTTCCGGAAAAATGTTCAGCGGCCCGACGACCTTATCGCCTTCCACCAGGCCAACGGCGATATGTTCCATGACCAGTACACCAACTGTCCTGCGCATCGTGCTCCTGCCAATCTTAAGGAATCGAAGATTCGGGCAATCGACTCCTCACTCGGACGTGACTACGCCCTGACCAGTTTGTTCAGACCATTGAATGCGGCCGCCTTATAACACTCCGCCAGCGTCGGATAATTGAAAACCGTATCTACGAAATATTCCACCGTGCCTTTCAGCGCGAAGACCGCTTGCCCGATGTGCAACAGCTCTGAGGCACCTTCCCCAATAATGTGCACACCCAACAGTTCCTTGGTGGACGGATCGAAAAGCAGTTTCAGGCGGCCGGTGGTGTCGCCGCGAATCTGGCCGCGGGCAATTTCGCGGAAAAAAGCCATCCCGACCTCGTACGGCACACCTTCCTCGGTGAGCTGCTCCTCGGTCTTTCCGATAAACGAGATTTCGGGAATGGTGTAAATCCCGTAGGGGTAATTCGCGCGGTTCGAATTCGTCGGCATGCCAAACGCCCTGGCGGCGGCGATGCGTCCCTGTTCCATCGAAACCGAGCCGAGGCTGGGGAACCCGATGACGTCTCCCACGGCATACACATGCGGTTGCTTGGTCTGGTAATTTTCGTCGACCGGGATACGCCCTCGCGCATCGGCCTCCAGGCCGCCTGCCGCCAGGTTCAGTTCATCCACGTTGCCTTGGCGTCCGACCGCATAGAGCAGCGCATCACCGGTAACTTTCTTCTTGCTTTTCAGATTCGCCACGACCGTGTGATCCGGTGTTTCTTCGACGCTTTCGACTTCCTCGTTCAGTCGCAGCGTGACGCGGCGGTCCCGCAGATGGTAACAAAGCGCTTCGACCATCTCGGCATCGGCGAATTCCAGCAAGCGCGGACGTTTTTCAATCAGCGTCACGCGCACGCCCAGCGTGGCGAACATGCACACATACTCGACGCCGATGACTCCGCCGCCCACAACGATCATGGCCTTGGGAATCACCGGCATCTTCAGAATTTGATCGCTGTTGATGATGGTCG
>WNFS01000582.1_pt1 | contig 26252 bp, 25 predicted proteins | sample 5400141 | NCBI WGS metagenome assembly WNFS01 (sample SAMN13153358, study PRJNA577476) | soil metagenome | isolation source: 60 cm saprolite under Madrone tree | place: USA:California | collected 2016-06-14
CTCCGCAACACGCTTGCCAGCGGAGTCATCCCGCAGATCAGCGCCATCATGGGCCCTTGCGCGGGCGGCGCGGTGTACTCCCCAGCCATCACCGATTTCATCTTCATGACGCGCGAGACCTCGTACATGTTCGTCACTGGACCCGACGTCATCAAAACCGTTACGCACGAGGAAGTCACCAAGCAGGAACTCGGCGGGGCCATGACTCACAATGAAAAAAGTGGCGTCGCCCATTTTGTTTCGCGCGACGATGCCGATTGTCTGGCCATGATCCGCGAGCTCATAGGCTTTCTCCCTTCGAACAATCTGGAAGATCCGCCGCGCCGCGCTACCGCTGACACCCCGGTTCGCCGCGAGGAATCACTCAACACCCTCGTTCCCACCGATCCCCAGAAGCCCTATGACATGAAAGATGCCATCCACTCCATCGTCGACGATGGATACTTCTTCGAAGTTCACGAACATTATGCGAAAAACCTTGTCGTGGGCTTTGCGCGCCTCGATGGCCGCCCCGTTGGCATCGTCGGCAATCAGCCGGCCTTCCTCGCTGGTGTTCTCGATATCAACGCCTCTGTGAAGGGCGCGCGCTTCGTGCGCTTCTGCGACGCCTTCAACATTCCGCTCATCACCTTCGAAGATGTTCCCGGTTTTCTCCCCGGAACCCAGCAGGAATTCGGAGGAATCATCAAGCACGGGGCCAAATTGCTCTTCGCCTTCGCCGAGGCTACCGTCCCGAAAATCACTGTCATCACCCGCAAAGCCTACGGCGGCGCGTACTGCGTCATGGCTTCGAAACACATTCGGACCGATGCCAATTTCGCCTGGCCCACCGCGGAGATCGCCGTCATGGGTCCCGAAGGCGCCGTAAACATCGTCAACAAGCGCGAGCTCGACAAAGTTCCCGAATCCGAGCGCGAAAAGCTCCGTCAGGAAAAAATCGCTGAATTTCGCGACCGTTTCGCCAATCCCTTCGTTGCCGCCGAGCGCGGCTACATCGACGCGGTCATCGAGCCCGCCGACACGCGCGCCCGCATCATCACTTCTCTCCGCGCCCTCGAAAACAAACGCGATACGAATCCACGCAAGAAACACGGAAACATTCCGCTATGAACGAACGGCTCACACGTGTCATCGAGAAACGCGGAGGCTGGTACGTGGCCTAGGTGCGCGAAATCCCAGGCGTGAACACGCGGGCCGCACCAGGAAATCGGCCCTCCGTAATTTGAAAGAAGCTCTCGCACTCGTTGTCCAAGTCAATCGCGAGCTAGCTGCGCGGCGAGGCTCGCGGACCAGCCTGTAGCTGCGGTCTTCGCACCATGGTCCCACTCTCACTTTATTTCAGCAAATACTCCTGCAAGAACTCCACCGTCGCATAAAACTGAAAATCCTGGTTCGGCTTTTTCCGGTACCCGTGGCCTTCGTCCTTCGCAATCAGGAGCCAGGCCGGAGTCCCCTGCTTCTTCAGCGCATCGGCGATCTGTTGGGACTCGCTCACCGGCACCCGCGGATCGTTCTTTCCCGCAATCACGAACATGGGCTTCTTGATTTTTTCGATGTTGTTCATCGGCGCGATTTTTTCGAGGAACTCCCGCATTTTCGGATCGCGCTCGTCGCCGTATTCCACGCGCCGCAAATCCCGCCGGTACGCCTCAGTGTGCTCGAGGAACGTCACCAGGTTTGACATGCCCACGATATCCACCGAGCAGCGAATCCGGTCGCTGTAAAACGTCGAGACTGCCAGTGTCATGTGTCCGCCATAACTCCCGCCGGTTACCGCGATCCGCTCGCTATCCAGTCCCGGCTGCGTCGCGATCCAGTCGAACAGCGCGTTGATGTCCTTGTAGGTGTCTTCGCGCTTAAGTCCGTTGTCCAGCAACGAGAACGTCTTCCCGTACCCCGTGGACCCGCGCACGTTCGGATAGATCAGTGCGATCCCCATCTCATTCAATAAATAATTGCTTCGTCCCAGGAATGTCGGCTGCGACTGTCCCTCCGGCCCGCCGTGAATGTCCACCAGCACCGGCCGCTTACCAGTAAACCTCGCCGGCGGACGGTACAAGAATCCCGAAATCATCTTTCCGTCGAAACTCTTCCACCTAACCAGTTCCGCTTCCGGAAACGCTTCCGTCTTCACCGCCGATTCGCTGAACGTCCAACGCTCGACTTTCCCCGTCGCAACGTCCAGAGAGTAGCAATCACCGGGTCCGCGTGCGTTCCGGACCGCAAAGCCAAGCTCATGCACATTCTTGTGCCAACGTACGGCGCCCATCACGCCCACTGGTAACCTCGGCAGAGGCATTTCTGTGTTGTTGGCGGTTCTTCGAACGTGAATGACGCTAAGACCGTCTTCGTCTTTGAGGTATGCAATGAGTTGCCCATCGCGCGAAAGATCAAATTGCTCGACATCCCATTTTGCATCGGGGCCGCTGAGCAGATACTTCGCTTCGTTGCCAGCGAGGTCCAAATAAGCCAGGTTCAAAAATTCGGAGCCGCCGTCTTCAGCCAGGTAGATGCCTTTTCCATCTCTTGCGAATCGCGCGTCCCCAATACCTACTTTTTCATTTCCTGACATTCCGCCGGGCTGGAGCTTCGTTTTCTCGCCCGTTTTCGCGTCGACAAGCCACAAGTGCGCCTCATTAATCGAAATTTCTTCTTTCAACAAGATTTTTGTATCATCCGGTGACCAATCCTCCGGTTGCCATCCGCCGCCCGCCAGTTGCGTCAGCAAGTGATCCGACTTCGGATCACTTGGATTCATCACCCACAAATCCGTATCCTTGCTGGTGCGCCGCGTGGACATGTACGCGATCTGATCGCCGCTCGACGACCACGGTCCCGGCAAATTCCGCGACTTGCCGTCCGTCAGCAGCGTCACGTTGCCCGTGGCAACGTCATAGCGATACAACTGGTACCACTCCCCGCCGCCGATATCCTTTGCAAAAAGAATGTAATCACCGCCGTTCGGATGAAACCGCCCGCCGCCGACGGAGTCCGCAAAAAAAGTAAGTTGCTGCCGCTCTCCGCCCGGCATCTTCACCAGATGAAGCTGCGGCGTCTCCGCGAACCGTGTCGCAATCAGCATCTCTCGCTTCGTGGGATGCCAATCCGCGAGGCTGGCGCTTCGATACGACCCGTATCGCCCCGCCGTCTCCGCCAGCGACGCCGGTATCTTCGGCACGCCATCTACTACCAAATTGTCTGCTGGCGCAATGACCGGCTCTTGCGCCGGCGCAGCCGCAGCCACGAGCAGCATCGCTGCCAGGATCAGAAGCAATTTCTTGCTCATCACTATCCCTCACCCACGAATTCGCCACCCCTTCTTACACCGCAAACGATTGGACACGCAAGCCGAACGGCAAGCGTCGTCTCGCCGCCACGCATGCTAAAATCCCGCTGCATCGCAAACCAGCCATGTTCCGGAAAATCCTGATCGCCAATCGCGGTGAGATCGCCGTGCGCATCCTGCGCGCCTGCCGCGAACTGGGTATCCGCTCCGTCGCCGTCTTCAGTGACGTCGACCGCAAATCGCTTCACGTCCGCCTCGCCGATGAAGCCTATCCCATCGGCCCGGCGCCTTCGCGCGAAAGCTATCTTTGCATCGGTAAACTCATGGACATCGCGCGCCGGGCCGGTTGCGATGCCGTGCATCCAGGTTATGGATTTCTCGCCGAAAATGCCGCACTGCCGCGTGCCTGCACGGACGCGGGCCTCACCTTCATCGGGCCGCCAGCCGACGCCATGGAATCTCTCGGCTCCAAAACCGCCGGCCGCCAGCTTGCCCGCCGCGTCGATGTTCCCACGGTTCCCGGGACCAACGACCCCATCGAAAAACCCGGCGAAGCGCAAGCCCTCGCCTACCGCCTGGGCTATCCCGTTCTGCTCAAAGCGGTCGCCGGTGGCGGGGGCAAGGGTATGCGCCTCGTCTACAGCGATGCCGAATTCGAATCCGCATTCCGTGATGCTTCTTCCGAAGCCATGAATGCTTTCGGCGACGATCGCCTCTACCTCGAAAAGTATCTGGACCGGCCGCATCACGTGGAAATCCAGATCTTCGCCGACGCCCACGGCCGCGTCGTCTCTCTTGGTGAGCGCGAATGTTCCGTCCAACGGCGCCATCAAAAGGTGATCGAGGAAGCGCCCTCGCCCATCGTCACGCCAGATCTACGCAAGAAGATGAGCGACGCCGCGGTGCGCCTCGCGCGTGCCGGCGGCTACGTCAACGCCGGCACGGTCGAATTCCTCGTGGACGCCAATCTCAATTTTTATTTTTTGGAAGTGAACACGCGTTTGCAGGTCGAACATCCCGTCACCGAACAAGTTACCGGCCTCGATCTCGTAAAACTTCAGATCGCCATCGCCGCCGGCCACCGCCTGCCCTTCGCCTGGGAATCCATCACTCCCCGCGGCCACGCCATGGAAGTTCGTCTCTACGCCGAGGATCCCGACAATAATTTCTTCCCCTCGCCGGGGAAAATTATTTCGCGACAGGTTCCCGGCGGCCCAGGCGTTCGCCTGGATGACGGCGTCTACGAGGGCTGGACCGTGCCCAACGACTACGATCCGCTTCTCGGCAAACTCATCGCGTGGGGCAATAGCCGTGAGGAAACCATTGCCCGCCTTCGCCGCGCCCTTGAGGAGTACACCGTCACCGGCATCAAGACCAATGTGGGGCTTTTCCGTCGCATCCTTGTTGAACCCGATTTTCTCCGCGGCGAGATCCACACCAGGTGGCTTGACGAGTTGCTCCATCGTCCGCGTTCCGCCGCGTATCCTGCGGACCAAAATCAGCCCGGAAGCTCCGCCTCCGATGCCGCCGCCATCGCCGCTGCAATCTGGCAGACAAACCAATGGGACAGACATTCTTGTCCGTCCTCTTCCGCAGACCAGCCTTCTCGCTGGAAGCAGGAAGGCCGTCGTGAGCAACTGGACCGCCAGCCGTGAGATACGAAGTCCAACTCGCGTCCTCCTCCGAGCAAAAAAACCACGTTATCGAACTCGAACGCGATGCTTCCGGCTGGCGCGTGACGCTGGATGGCCGGCCAGTGGCAGTCGATGCTGTCGAGATCGCTCCCAACACAATCTCCATTTTGCTTGACGGGCAATCCTTTGAAATCAGAGTGACGCCGTCTCCCGACGGCAAACTGAAGCTCCAGACCGGCAGGCAGGAATTCACCGCCGAAATCATCGATCCTCGCGCCTGGAGCGGCCGCCGCCATGCCAACGTCGAAGCCGAAGGCCGTCAGCAGATCGTCGCGCCCATGCCCGGTAAGGTCGTGCGACTTCTCGTCAAAGCGGGAGACCACGTCGAAGCCGGCCAGGGCCTTCTGGTTGTCGAAGCCATGAAGATGCAGAACGAAATCCGCTCACCCAAGCGCGGCACCGTCGAGCGCGTCCTCGCCAGCGAAGGCCAGCCCGTCAATGTCGGCGAAGTCCTATGTGTGGTCGGCTAAACTGTAATCAATTTCAAGAATTTCATTCCGCGCGGAATTGGAAAGCGCGGAATTTAGGAGGGGAAGAGTTTAGTTTTTTCAATGCCCGATGGATCGCTGCGGCATGGTGGTCTTCGCTGCGTCCGGTAACTTGCCTGCCGCCTCGATGACCTGCTCCGCCAGGAAGTTCGTCACCCGCGCCCCATCCCGGGCGATCGCCAGATACGCGAGGCGCAGCAATTGTTCCTTGCGGTTGCGCAGCGTGTCGCGGATCGTTTGCTGCACCTGCGTTTCGGCTATGCCACGCAGGCCTGGGGATTCACGCGCAATGAGCTTGAGGATCAGGATGCGCGGACCATCTTTCGGCTGAACCTGAATCGGCTGGCTTACCTGCCCGGCCTTCAGTCCAACCACAACCTTTTTCAGCGCCGGGTCGGATTGATTCAGCGCCGATTCTGGAACGTAGCCCAGATCGCCGCCGGTGCCCGCGGTGTTCGCGTCTTCGGAATAATCCATCGCCAACTGGGCGAAGTCCGCCCCGCTGTTCAGCCGGTCCATCAGCATCTTCACCTTCCGCTGGGCCTCGCCCTCGTTGCTGGCGTCGTCGTTCTTCCGGTTGCGGATCTGTTGTTCTTTCCTGGGCGTCACTAGGATCTGCGCAATGTGGTACTGCGGCTCCGCCACGTTAAACTGCGCTTTGTTTGCGTTGTAGAAATCCGTGACGTCCTGGTCGGTGATCGAAATCTTCGCTACCACTTCACGATTCAGCAATTTCTGGATCGAAAGCTGCCGCCGCAACTCAAGCTTCAGATCCTCCACCGTCATGGCTTGGTCTTTTAGCCGCCGCTGAAATTCGTCTTCGGTGTAAGGGCTCTTCAGCTCGGTGAACTTGTCTTCCACTTCGCCGTCGCTCGCCTCGAGGTTCAGCTTTTTTGCCTTTTCGAGCAGAATCTCGTTGTTGATCAGCTCGTCGAGCACGTTCAGCTTCTGCGACAGCGATTCTTCCTGCGAAGGCTCCTGCCCCTCTGGGTTTACCCGCGTGCGATAGTACTTGTCGACTTCATCCCGTTTGATCTCTTTTCCGTTCACTACCGCCCACACATCCGGGGCATGCCGCGTTTCCTTGTTGCAGCCCGCGGCGGCGGCAAACACCATCGCCGCCAGGGGCAGCCATGCTGCTGCGCGCTTCACTCCTTTTAAATGTTTCATCGGATGCCCCACGGACGCAGCTTCGCAACGGTCAAGTTCAAGGTTGGAGGCTCAGGCTGCTTTCTGTACCTTGCCGGCGCGGATGCACGCGGTGCAAACGCGGACTTGTTTCCTCACGCCCGCCACGACCGCGCGCACGCGCTTCAGGTTCGGATTCCACCGGCGCCGCCGCGTGTTATTCGCGTGGCTGATCACGTTTCCAAAATGCGGCGCTTTGCCGCAAAACTCACACTTCAGTGCCATTTTTCTTCCTGCTTCAATTTTTATTTGGGCTTGGATTTCCTGCTCGAACTGTCACAAAACCAAGCTCCTCATTCTAGCAGACCCTCCACCTCCGGCAAAGCGCGCCTTTGCACCCCAGCGATTTCACAATTCCATTCACTGAGAGTAGATAATTGGTTGATTCCGCAGGCATTGGCCTTGTGCGACCAGATCGGGAGTTTTTGCAGGAGGAAAAAGACATCAGAGAGGGCCGCGGCGGGGCTTCCGGCGGGGAAAATAGAGGGGCGTACGGGGCGCCCACACCGAGGGGCGCAGAGGATTTCAATTGTAGCGGGCTTCAACTGGAATCCGGCTGGGGGGTAACAATAAATTGATACGCCCGTCTCTGAGCCAAATCGCATCGATGGAACAACTTTGCAAAAATGACAGGGAAAATGCCGGATCCCGAAAACCATGTAGCTAAGGGTTTTAGACCGCCTCAGAGCTGGGCTTTGCCAAATCGCCGTTTGCACCCCTTGCACCCCGGGTGGTTCTGCACGCGCCAATTGGTTCCGGATGGTTCTCCGGGACGACTTGCCTCATCTCTTGGCGCTGCCACCTTCCTCAGGCCCTGTTCTTTCGGACGGGATTCGAACGCACGCGTCGTACCAGTAACTCCTCCAATCGTATTGAAGCTGCAGGGTTTGCCAGCAAGAAAGAGTTTCGCTGGCCGCGCGTACCATTGTTGCCCTCGTTCCCCCCGCCTAACTTGCTCCTTAGCGTGCGCCGAAGACGGCCCGCCTCGCGTGACCCATGAACGATTCTTTGGAAGACATCTCCGGGGCTCCTCCGCCCGCTCCGCACAGGGACCGGGCCGCTCATCGCGAATCGGAAATTCCGAATCGCTTGCCTCGTTACGTCTCATTGCTGATCGTGCTCGCCGCCACTTCCACCGGCGTTGGTTATCAAGTCGCGCGCCTTGAAATTGCTGGAGCAGGCTGGTTCCACACTGCCCCGTCGCTGGCGTCCGATCCTGTTCAGGCGCCCGCTCTAGTGCCAGCCTCTAATCCCCGCGCTAATAACACCGACATCGAAGCCATCAGCCACCTGGCGCCCCAACAGCAGGCCGAGCGCCTTCTCGAACTTGCCATCCACCGGCCCGACCAGTCCCTCGGTTTGATCCACACGAATTTGGATTCCTGGCGCGGCCATCTCGAAGAAACTGATCAGCTTTTCCATCTGGTGCTTGCAGCCCTCAACTCCGACGATCCTCGCGTGCGCGTCGCCGCCGTGGAAATCGAACTCGTCGCCAACAACCTGAGGAAGTCCCCGCAAAGTCTCGCAAAGCTTCTCAATCAAATTCATAACGATCCCGACGGCCGCTATCTCGCGCTCTGGAGGCTCGGCGCTCTCGGCAATCGCGGCGTTGAACCCGCCACGGTATTGGCCACACTCCTTCGCTATTCTCGCGATCCGAACCAGCAAATACGTTTCTGGGCCGTCGAAGGATTGGCAATGCTGGGCACCGAGGAATCCATCGATCCTCTTCTCTCCATTTTGGCCCACGATCCCGCGGAGCAAGTCCGCGAACGCGCTGCCTCCAACCTTGCGCGTTCCGGCATGCTCACGGATGCGCAGCGCCTCACCGCCGTTCCCCAGCTCCTGAATCTCCTTGACGACGATTCTCTCGAGCCCGCGACGCAGGACTTGGTCTGCGCCTCTTTGCAAGCCATCACGGGCGCTTCGTTCGGCAAAGACCCCGGCGCTTGGCGCGATTGGTGGGCGCATCACGATCGGCCCGAAAACCGGCTCCATGTCCCCAAAGGCCTGCTCCTCGCTTAATATTGAATCGACGGCACTTATCTCCAGAATCGCCGTTCGAAAGCTGAAATAGTGCTTGACCATGCCGGGTCCTATTCGTAAAACTAACCTATGCCCTCCCTAATCTCAACTTGGTTCCCTCCCAGGTCCAAAAGGAAAACCATGCCGGCACCGGAGCGCCGTTGTACACGCCGTATGATCATGAAAGTCCCGTTGAAGTTTCGCCCCCTGCAAGCCCCGGCCGATTCAGAGGGGGAGGCCGCCTCCATGAATATCTGCAACCAAGGCGTTTATTTCGCCACGGAACAGAGGGTGCCCAAGGGAGTGATGATTCAAGTGCATTTGAAAATGCCCCGGGAAGTGGTCGGGGACGACGTGACGGAATGGTGCTTCACCGGCCGCGTCGCGCATGTCGAACCTTTGGGGGCCACAAGCGATAAATTGGGCGTAGGCGTGCAGTTCCTCTATTATGAAGTTCCTCGACCTTCACTCTAGCGCTGCACCTGATAACCCACGGCCCGCTTCGCGCGTCCATTAAGGGGTAGACTATCCCCGGAAACGCTGCAACAAGGAGGCCGCATGAAACGTCGCGATTTCATCCATCGCACTGCTTGCGCCGCTGGTGCCGCCTGGATCCATACGGCCGCCTTCGCGCGGCGTTCGTTCGCTCTTACCGCGCTCTCGCGCAAGTTCAGCGCCGCCGACACTGTGACCCTCGGTAAGACTGGCATCCAGACCAGCCGCCTCGCCATGGGCACCGGCACTGTTGGCAGCGGTCATCATTCCCACCAGACTGCCCTCGGCATCAAAGGCCTCTCCGACCTGCTCCTCAATGGCTACGATCATGGTCTGCGCTTCTTCGATTCCGCCGATTCCTACGGCAGCCATCCGCACGTTGCCGAAGCGCTCAAGCACGTCCCGCGAGATAAAGTCACCGTACTCACCAAAACCTGGGCGCGCGACCCTGCCTCCGCCCGCGCCGATCTCGACCGTTTTCGCCGCGAGCTCGGCACTGAACACATCGACATCTGCCTCATGCATTGCCTCACCGAAGGCGATTGGACCGAGCGCTACCAAGGCGTTATGGATGTCCTCTCTGAAGCCAAGCAGAAGGGCATTATTCGCGCTCATGGTTGCTCGTGCCATAGCATCGAAGCGCTCCGTGCCGCCGCCAAGTCTCCCTGGGTCGATGTCGATCTCGTCCGCATCAATCCCGTTGGCGCGTACATGGACGCCGATCCCAACACCGTCCTTGCAGTCCTCCGCGAGATGCGCGCCGTGGGCAAAGGCATCATCGGCATGAAGATCCTCGGCCAGGGCGAGCTTCGCCATCGCCAGGACGAAGCCCTTCGTTTCGCCCTCTCGCTCAATCTCCTCGACGCCTTCACCATCGGCGCTGAATCCCAGTCCGAGCAGGAAGACTTGATTCGCCGCATCGCCGCCGCTGCGTAACCCGTCTGGGCGTATAATCTCCGCGAAACGGCAGGAGGTGCCGACATGGCCAAAACCAAGCAGTTTACGATCGTCATTGATAATCAGCCCGGTGCGGTTGCCGCAATCGCGCGAGCCCTTGGGGACGCCAAGGTGAATATTCTCTCTCTCTTGGGAACCGCCCAAGGCACGGCCGGCAGCGTTCAATTCATCGTGGATGATGCCCGGCGCGCAAAGAAAGCCCTTGACGCGGCCCGCATCGCATACCAGGAAACTCCCGCGGAAGCCTGCGATTTGCCCAACAAGCCCGGTGCCCTGGCGCAATGTTTGGCGAAACTCGCGGCCAAAGGCGTCAACCTGAACTCGATCCACGCCACCGCCGCCAAGGGCGGTAAAAAGGCCGTCATTGTCTACACTGCGGAAGCCGCCGCAAAAACGGCCACCGCCAGCGCGTAGGAGCGCCTCTCTCCTTCGGTGGTTCTTCCGCTTTTCGGGCGCGGCGTGCTCGCTCCCCGCGAGCGCGTGGGCCTGTTGCCTGAGGACGACCGTTGGTTTACCATCTACTTTGCGCAACTTGCCCTGCGCCCCATCCCCCTACCGGAGCGGACCAGAAAGTGTCAGGTATGTGCGCGGTCTAAACTGTTAGGGATTCCCCCGGCCGCACATGACTAGCCACCCATCCATTCAAAGCACCGTCGCCTCAGTGGGGATGCCACTTCCGCGTCTGGCTCTGTTGACTTGGTACCCACGGCAGTCGGCACCTGCCCCGACCGGCTCGCGGTCGTTACTTCCCGTTTTTCTCTTCACTGACCACCGTCCACTGATCACCGCCCACTTTCTTCTAAGTTCTTTGGAATGCGCAGGTCCGAAAAACGCGCCCATAACTCCTTTAGGACAATTCTAGAAACTCATACAGCCCGTAACGAACAGATTCCATGCCGCGGGCAATCCTTCCGAATGCTTGCCGAGCCGAGGCGCAATCTCTTCCGTCGATCCGCTCGTTTGATGAAGTACTGATCCAGTTCGCGCCGCATTTTTGGCCGGGCGTGGAAGATCCGCGCCTTTACGGCTGCGACGGAAATGCCCATGCCTGCTGCGATCTCCTTCATCGAGCGCCCTTCCAATTCATAGAGTTCAAGGACGCGGCGCGCATTCGGCCTAAGCTCGGCAAGCGCTTCTCTCAGCATTCGCGATCTTTCTTGGCGCAAGCAGTCCTGCTCGGGGTTCGGCGCCGAATCTGTTACGGCATCCCGAAACGACATGTCATCCGATTCAGAATGTTCGTCGATGGAAGTCTCCGCTTTCCGCGCCTTCTTGCGGAGCTTCATAAGAGCGACATTGATCGCAATACGCGAGAGCCAGGTGGAGAATCGAGCGTCGCCCTGGAAATCGTGCAGATGAACCAATGCGAGCTGGAACGCTTCTTGCACAACGTCTTCGGCGTCCTCGTGGTTTCGCATGATGCGTCGTGAGAGGTGAAAAATTCTCCGCTTGTAGCGATTGAAGAGCTCGCCAAAGGCGACCGAATGGCCGCTCTTCACCGCGGCCAACAGTCGCGCGTCATTGCCCTGCCCGGCTTCCAGGTCGCCGGCCCACCGATCGTTCTGTAGTGCAGCTCCATCAAGCGTCTGTAGTGACATAGCTCTTCGCCTTTCTGTTTTCAGACCCGTGGATTCAATTCGCCCAGCGGCGCCGATCAGGTGCGCCTTGTGGTCGTTGACCGGCACTCCTTAGCCGCTCCAGACGTTCAAGTCCTGGGGGAGCCGCGATCTTTGCTGTGGGGCACTCCCGTTTCTCACCACGAGTAAGGGCACTCTTCGTACCAAACCCGATGCGCTTTACGTCACCGCAAGTAGTTGATTTAGAAGGAGGATTCGAAGGCAGAGACGAATCCGTGTGTCGGAGTGTCGGAGGCAGAGACATCCCTCTGACACTTCTACTGACACCGCAGGCACGGCAACGGCGGTGTTTTTCAGAACTACGATTTCCTGAAATCATTCTGCTTGAGGTCGTGCGCGGTAAGCTTTCCCCCGGCGGACTTCAGTGCTGGAATGCGGACGGGTTTTTTATCAGCGGCCTGGACTCGCCGACAACGTGTCTTATGGCTTTCTCCGCAACAAGGAGATGAGGTTTTGGACGCTCTTTGCAAGTTCCATGACTTCACCACCTCCATGGAGTTCGAACTCGACTTCATAATTCCCTGTCGCAGCATGATCAACGGCCTCTTTAAGGCTGACGAGCGGGTGTATCACTTCGCGAGGCAGAATGAAGCTGACCCACACACTAAATACGAGAGAGAGAGCCGACACAATGCTCAAGCGCCACTCAGCACGATGAATCAGTTGGCGGGCTTCCTGGTGATCCAGTTGGACGCGCCCCCAATTGCGCTTTTCCAGCTCGGACGCGAGTTGCAGGGTCCGTTCACTTGATGCCCGAAGGTCCGGGGCGACTTGGCGTGACGCGGGGCTTCCTACCTGAATAGCTTCTGTAACCCGAGTATCAAACGATCCGACTCGAGTGCGAAGCTCTTGAATGAGCTGGCCTCGACTCTCGTGCCTGGCCTTTCTAACAAGATCGTCCAAGTCTTTTTCATAAGCCAGCACGGCTTCCCGAATGCGTTGGGCGGGTTCTTGCCTTGACTCCGTCATCGCCGAAACCGCGCCAGCGAATTGCTGCTGATATAGGCTGAGTTCCTCGAGACCCTGCTGAACGATGGTTTCGTCGCCAGGCTCAAGTCCCCCAATACGAACCAGGACTTGCCTCGCATTGGCGAGTGATTTCTGGTTCGTCTGAAGATATTCCGGGTCCTGGAACAAAAGATAGTTTCGCGCCGCACGCCGAGCCTCTAAGATCTCAATGGAGGCTTGCTCTGCGAGCTTTGCCGCCGGCGCATCGACATTCACGATGCGGTCCACGATCCGGCCCATCACAAACAAATAATAAACAGCCAGGAAAATAACGGGGACCAGAATCAACCTGGCGATCGCCATGCTATAGGCAACTCTTTTCCGCAATGAGCTTCCGGCCGCAAAGATCTTAAAAGATTTTCGGGTTCTCCATGGCATCAGCTAAACCTTCGCAGAGTGTTGCCGTCAGTTCCCGCCAAACTTCTTAAGGCACTAACCGTGCATTGTTTCAGAAGCAGACGAACGGGCGTCACTGGCCCCGCAGCATGCCGGGGGGGATGTCATTATGCCGCGCGAGGTCTTCGAGATCATCGAGCTCACTTTGGATCTCGTACACGCGCCGCTGCAGAATCTCAATACCAGCCTCGGGCGTGATGCCGATGTCGCCCCGGTCCAGATCTACACCGCCGGTCATGGTCTTAAGGCTCCGCACATCATCGAGTGCCTGACGATACTCCTGAAGTCTGACTTCCCGCCGTTCGAGCTCAGCCCGCAGCTTCGAGGCTTGCTCGGCGTACCACTCAGGATCCTGTGTCTCTAGGTACGGTGAAGGCGCCGCGACGGCCGCTGTCGCTTCTTCCGGGGCTTGGCCTACGACCGAGATGAGACCCGGGCCGCTAAGTTTTTCGAGGTCCTCGTTCGTCCATAGTACAGTTGCCCCTTCCGACTTCCCCGCGCGCGGCTTGTTTGCCGCGCGCAGAGGAATGGCCAGGGTACTCAGGGTCATCGAGATGGCTAGTGAAAACGTCAGATAGCGATTCATCTCGATCCCCTTAGTGTTTCGCCGACGGGGCGGGAGGAAAATGCTGGAACATTTTGTTCACGCCTTTGTCGAGGTTCTTGGTGTTCTTGTCCGCCTTGTCGGAGAGCGTATCGCTCGATGAGCTTCGCCAGATCAGTTTCTCCGTTTTTGCGTCGAAGAGGTCGACCACTAAGGTCCCCACCTTGTAGGTTTCAACCGTTGTGGTCGCGTCGCCAAATCCACCGCCGAATCCTCCCCAACGGCGACCGCCTCCGAACCCGTTATAGAACGTGTCCAGGGTTTGCTGATTCTGAGTCGTCTCGATGGCAAAGACCTCGACGTCGCCTCCCGAGGAGACTTCCGTCCAGCCTTTTGCCGCCAGAGCGCTGTTCACAGCACTCTTGATGCGGTCGACCAGGAGCTGGTCTTTCGTCTGGACCTTTTCCCAAGAGTAGGTCTTGTATTGACCGAAGTTTGCACTGTGGTCGTAGTCGATATTGACGTGTTGAGCGAACGAGACGCACGCTAGAAACAGCATGAGTCCCACCGATGTTGCGATTTTTGATTGAAGCTTCATAATTCCTCCTTCACCCTTTCTGATTTTTGTTGTATCTCCGAATTCGTTGGTCTCTACCAAGCCAGCGACTTGTTAGGGCAATTGCTTTGCCAAGCGGACGTTGCTCCCAAGTCCTTTCTTTACGGTGTCTGGACGGTTTTTCTTTTGCTCTCGATGCCACGATGCTGACACCGCTGTCAGATTCAGCGACCGTTTACCCGGAGTTGAACGACCGGATCGGCCTCCCGAGGCGAGAGGAAAAGGAACGAGAATCGAGGATGGCTGATTAGATCGCAACTTCGAACTCCGGGCGTGAAAGTCCCAATTTCTTCATCTTGCCCATCAGGGTGGTGCGCTTGAGGCCCAGGCGGGCAGCGGCGCCCCTCGGACCTCCCACCACCCAGCGCGATTCGCGAAGAATTTTCAGAATGTGACCCGACTCCACCTGCTTCAGAGTGGTCCCGGCAAGCTCAGTCTCGAGGGGAGATTTCAAGTCGCCCAGCGGCGCGCGGAGTGTCGATCCGGTTGTCAAGATCACCGCTCGTTCGATGAAGTTTTGAAGTTCGCGAATGTTTCCGGGCCAGGGATAGTCGGTCAGCTGCTCCATCGTGGACACCGGGATTGTGTCAATCTGCCTGTCCATCCGCCGCGAGAATTCCCGTACGAAGAATTCCGCCAGCAACGGAATGTCCTCCCGGCGTTCTCGAAGCGGAGGGATCACGATGGGAAAGACGTTAAGGCGGAAATAAAGGTCGCTGCGAAACTCCTTGTCGGAAACCATTTGCGCGAGACTTCGATTGGTCGCCGCGACGAGTCGCACGCTGACTTGTTGGGTATGCGTGCTGCCGAGCCTTTCGAACTCCTGCTCCTGGAGAACGCGCAGCAGTTTTGCCTGCAGCTCGAGAGGAATATCGCCGACCTCGTCGAGAAAGAGGGTCCCCTTGTCGGCCACTTCGAAACGGCCGATCTTGCGAGTGATCGCTCCGGTGAACGCGCCCCGTTCATGGCCGAAGAGTTCGCTTTCCAGCAACCCCGACGGAATCGCCGCACAATTGAGCTTCACCAAGTTCCGGGCCCTTCGGCGGCTAAGAGCGTGGATAGCCTGCGAAATCAACTCTTTGCCGGTGCCGGTTTCACCCTCGAGCAGTACCGTCGAATCCGTCGAGGCTACCGTGTTCACGTGAGCCAGCACGCGCTGCAGCGCCTCACTCTCGCCGATTATTCCTTCAAATGCCCGAGGAATGGATTCTTCGGTGGCCGGAGAAGCATCGCGCTCCGCGACCACTTCCTCCGAGCGGGCGATTTCACTCGCCGCGCGCTCTTCGGTCTTCAACTCCCCGAACCACCTTGCGGGTGATGAAGATTGGTAACTATAAGCGACTGAAGCCATTTTTATCCTCCTCTTAAACTCCGTTTGCTCCGATTACTCCGGCAATGCCATCGTGTGATTCGCGCCGCTCACTGTCGTTCCTTTGGCGCAGCCCGGACTTTCGGCGCCTGTGTTCAGCATGACGAATCGATAGGGACGCGAAAGCGCAAGTTGACGATCCACATATGCGCCTTCTTTTTGGTTGCTTGTCGTCGAGGCAAGCTCCCGAAGGTGCCGACAAAGTTGTGGAAACGCCTTCATGTCAATCTGCGTCCTTTGAAGTCGATTGCCCGGATGACAGCTTGATCACTCGCCAGCCGTTGAACCGCGCATCCAGCGAATAGCCGCCGGGGCCCAGCAATGCGAGCGAGCTCGATAGGAAAAACACGAGAGTGAATAGGAATAACCACGCATCCGTCACGCTCCCCAACATTTTTAAGTGATGGCTGTCGTACAGGGCCGCTCCGGCAGTGAAAATAGCGGCAGCGCTGCCTGCTAAGGATGTTCGCAGACCGAGGATCAACAGGATCGCGCTGCCCACGAGCACAAAGCCAAGGAGCAGCACACTCTTGGGTTCCAATGAGGTTTCTGCGTGGGTAAACAGGTGTATCCCTTCCGCAATTAGTCCGAGTCCATCGACCAGCCTCAAGAGAAGCAGAGCCAAACCGACGCTGCCGGCTGGAAACCTTGAGTAAAGCCTGTCCACGTCTGCCTCCTGTGGCGCGAACCCTCTTGAAGAACTCGCGTCTGAAGTAAAGTTACCTGTCTTGCCGCGGCGCTAAAACGCCAAAGCGAGTGTCTAGCCGATAGCTATTTCGGGTGTATGGGTAGGTACTCGGAAGGAGGTTAAAGGTGGATGATGCCTCGACGGAGTGCGCTCGTAACCGCCTCCGTGCGGTCGTTGACTTGAAGCTTGGAAAGAATATTTCGCACGTGCATCTTTACAGTGTCTTCCGCGATCGAGAGCTCGCCGGCGATTTCTTTGTTTCGCTTTCCGGCGGCCATGAGCGACAACACCTCGAGTTCGCGCGGGCTGATCGGCTCGTCAGCCATGTGCTCGGCCAGCTTTTGGGCTACCGCGGCAGGAAGGCGCCGCTTCCCCGTGTGAACGCTGCGGATGGTTTCCAGTAGTTCGCCGCGAACGATTCCCTTCGCAACATATCCTTGCGCTCCCGCTTCCAGCGCGCGTTGTATGTCGACGTCACCTTCGTGGGAACTTAGGACAATGATGCGTGCGTTTGGAGACTTGTCTTTGATTTTCTTGATTAAGTCGAAGCCGCTCATGTCGGGCAACTGCAAATCCACGAGAGCCACGTCTGGGCGTAACTCGAAAAATCGTTCCAGCGCTTCGCCGCCGGTCGCAGCAGCGCCCGCTAACACCATGTCCGGTTGTAGATTAATAATTGCCGCTATCCCGTCTCGGACGACGGGATGATCGTCGACGCATAACACTCGTATTTTCCCGGTTTCCTTCATGGATTTGTCTTGTCCGGTTCACGTGTTTCGGAACCACCCTCCGTGGGCGTGCCCTGCGGCACTTTGCTCGGCTTTAGCTTTCGAATCCCCAGTCTTCCAGTTAGGTAATCCCACCCGTCTCCCAGGCGCCAACCGCATCGACGCACATCATCCTGGTACAGGAGATGCGCCGGAACAGTCAAATTAACTTCCGTACCTTCGCCTACGCGGCTTCTGATGGAAACCCTGCCGCCTAGGCGCTCCGCTCGCTCTTTCATTCCTGCTATTCCGTAGTGACCTGGACGCCGTAAATTTAGGGTCTCCTCGTTTATGCCGCAACCATTATCCTGAACCCGAATCTGCAAGAGTCGCTCGCCGTAGCTCAATAGCACATGAATCTTCCTGGCATGGGCGTGCTGAAGCGCGTTTATGATGGCCTGGCGGCCAACTTGCATCACGTCATTGCCGGCCAGCGCGTTCAGCGGGCGCTCGAGGCCTTCGACGATGACATCCACCACGGTCCCGGCGTCTCTTGCCAATTCGTTTGCCGATTGCGAGAAGGATTTGACGAGATCAGCAGAGCTCAATGGGGCGCTGCGCAGGTCATTTAGCGTGCGGCGCCCAGCATCCAATGCCGATCTGCACAGACGCAGCGCGCGCGCCAGCGATTGCTTAGCCGGCAAATCGGCGGGCAACAACTCATCGGAAACCTCGATTTGCAAACTGATGCCCATGATGTCTTGAATCAAGCTATCGTGCAGCTCCTGGGCTATCCGAGTTCGTTCCTTTAGACGCTCTTCAAAGCGCTCTTGCGCGTGTGTCGTCACTTGCCACACCCTCAGGCGATAAGCGCCCCAAGCGAGAATGATCAGAACCAATGCGCAAAATAGACGGAACCACTGCGTTTGATAAAACGCTGGAAGAAGATCGAAATCCAGGGTGGCGCCAGACTCATTCCAAACGCCGTCGTTGTTGCAAGCCAGCACACGGAAACGATAGGCGCGCGGACGCAGATTCGTATAAAACGCTTGGCGCCGCGTCCCAGCGTCCCGCCAGTCTGAATCGAATCCTTCGAGCTTGTAACGAAAACGAACGTTGCGCGGCTCGGCGAGGCTGAGAGCCGTGTAATCTACCTCGATGTCCCTGGTAAGGGGCTGCAATCGGACAGGCTGTGTGACGTCAACCGCCGCGCCATCAGCAACCAAGTGTTCTACGTGAACCGGTGGGACAACCAGATTCCTTGTCAGGTCTTGCGGATCAACGACCGCCACTCCTTCTGAAGTCCTGAACCAAAGCTTGCCATCACTTGCTCGAACGGCTGGCGATTGCCAGCCTCGTTCCGGGTTGCCCTTCAGGCCGTCACCATCGTCGAGAAAGTCGTAAGCCACGCGGTGCGACGGTTCTCGCGCCGCACGATCGAGTTCGGACCGGCTGACGCTCGCGACTCCGATGCTGTAACCTAGCCAGATTCGCCCTCCGCTGTCTGAAAGAATCCACAGCACGCGTTCTCCTGGAAGGCCGTTTGCCATGTTCCAGGTCACAAATTTCTGGCCTTCGAGCCGGCTCAGCCCGCGCTCCGTTCCAATCCAGACAGCGGCCTTGTCGTCGATATGCACCGCATTTACCGATCCGCCAGCCAAGCCATCGGTTTCCGAGTAAGCGTGAAATCGGTTGCCGTCGAAGACAACGACGCCTCCCTCATAGAGCCCAAACCACACTTTTCCTCTGCCGTCTCCACGTGCGGCCAGAATTGATTTCCCCTTCAACAAAGGCTCGTTCGAAAAATCGGTGATCCGGCCGCTGGCCCAGCGGTACAGACCTTTGTGAGCATCAATTAGCCAGACGCCCTTTTCTTGGTCCTCCGTAATTGCTGTGACGTCCTGCAGGTGAATCCCCGCAGGCATTGGAAGGTTCCACCACTTCCCGTTTTCCAAGCGCACCACTCCACGATTTGTTCCGGCCCACAGCGTGTTTTTTGAGTCGAAAGACAATCCCATCGCGGAGGCGCCATCAAGGTAAAGGTCGCGATGCTGCCCATCAATACGATTGATCCCAACCGATGTCGAAGCCCAGATAGCTCCTTCCGGCCCAGCAGCGAGTGCACCGACACTGTCGCTCGCCAATCCCTCGCGCCCTGTCAACGTGGTGACCTTTTCGTCGCGAAAACGGTTCAGGCCGTTTTGCGTTCCAACCCAGATGTTATGTTCCCGGTCCTCTAGCAAACACCAGACAAAATCTCCCGACAGTCCGTCGAGTTGCGAAAATCTTTCCCTCTTCCGCACGTCATTCGAATCCGCACGTAGCCGGGCCAGTCCCTGTCCAAGAGTTCCGATCCATGTGTTTCCATTGCTGTCGCGTAGCACCGTCTGGATGTTGAGAGTCTTTATCATGCCAGTCCCGCTGAACATCTGCCCATCATTGACCGGTCGTGTAGACCCGTCAGGACGGGTAGTCCAAATGGTTCCGCGTGTGTTTTCACTCAACCAGTATTTGCCTTTGGTTACAATCACGAACCGAAGCTGCGGATCGCGCGAGTCAAGACGGAGGACGCCGTTATCCGTGCTGAGCCATATAGAACCGTTCCCATCCTGGAACGGTCCGGACAAGAAAGTTCCGGGTAGCGTGATGGCAGTGCCAATCTGTTCTTGCGTTGCTGCGCGGAATGGTAGTATGTGATCCTCCGTCGTCACCCAAAGCGTACCATCGCGGTCCTCCAGCATTGCTTCTGCCTGCGCCCCAACGGAAAAGGTTGTTAGGTCATCCCCACGAATGTGGCCGACCAGACCGGCCGCAGTCCCGATCCAGAGACTTCCATCCCGCGCTGCGCACAAACTCCGCACAACGCCCAAAAGTGCCGTATGGCCAGTCTTGGGACGCCAGTGGACAAATCGGACTCCGTCAAAACGGACAAGTCCGTCCGTCGTGGCCAGCCAAAGATGGCCGTCCTGAGTCTGTGCGATCGAGTAGATGAACGCCGATGGGATGCCGTCCTTGTGGGTCCAGACCGTATGCGTGTACTCGGTCAGGGGCTTGTTAGGTTCTGATGCCTCGGACTGGAGCGCGAGAAGAACCCAGCACGCAGCCGTGCAAAAGGAACGCATCAGACTGGCTGCCGGGAAAGATCGCATGTCACATGTCCGATATTACCCCTGTCTCTAACAATTAAGCGAACTTGGAATTTGCGGTGCTATTGGATGGCGAAAACACCGTCACACATGCAATTTTCAAGCCGCCACCCATCGGGGGAAATCGCATCCCACTGTGGTGCGTGAGCAATCCAACAATGGCGCGATACGCGTCGCGATGCACGACAACGTTTTCTGACGCGTACTTCCAAATACCTGCAGTGCCGTCCGTGCTCTTCGATTTCGTTGAAGACGCTTATTCACCCGTTAACTGTCACGGCAGAAGCCGCCAGCGACGGTTCCGCCCAGAATCCGAAGGGATTATTACGTTCTTGTAGCAGCTCTTGTTTAATCAGAATTCGCCGGAGCTAAGCTAAATCGAGGGAAGCTAATGAATTGCGGCAAAATCCAACGAGTCACTTACTCAGTTTTTATTCACGTTTTATTCGCTTTTCGCCGCCATTCGCCGCGCCTGATACTACGTCTGTGCTACGTTTTGTACATGGGAGAAAAAGCGATGTAGTACGCCGGAGCACTCAGCGACCTTCAAGCCTTCGGTCCACAGTCTTGAGATTAGATTCATCACAGTCTGCCGCGAGAACGATGGAGTGGACGCGCCCTTAGTCGCGCTCGCGGCGTGCTACATCCCGGCCTGCAGTGCGATGCAGGCCGATCCGACGGTTGCCCTGAGGCACGAATGACAAGCAGTTGTCGAACACGACTTCGATCACGTTCGATCAACGGCGGAATTGTGATTATCTTGCGGGCCGTAGTTTTCCGTGGTTGGTTCGATATCAGACGTCGCGCCTTGGATTGACCCACTAGAGCTTTGCAAAGTGTGCGGAGGGAATCCTCAAAGTGAAGCGGTCCCTTTTCGACGGCGAGCGAGCGACTCAAGGAAACTCGAAACCCAGAAGCCGCAGCGCCTTCTGGTCGAATGTCAAGGCGCAGGAACAGCCCGCTCTCGTGCCGAGCGCTGCGATGACAGCATCGGCGCACGAGCCTTGTCCTTCTTTGAGTGCAATCATGGCGCTGAAAACCTCCTGCTCGTTTTCCACAACGAGCACCTCGGTCTGAAGCATGCGCTCGACAGCCGCAGCGATTTCATTGGCGGCTAGCCGGTAGGCACGGTCGAGCTCCCAGACGGCCTCGACCATCGCCACGATGCTGACAAAGCCGGGGTTTTCCTCAGTTAGTCGGCGTTCGATTATCTCCCTCGCCCTTGGCGATTGAATCGGGTCGTCTTGGGTGAGGTAACGGACGAGAATGTTGGTGTCGAGCCCCTATTTGTCGTCGGACCCCAATTAGGATCTTGACCGTATTTGGCGCGAAACCTATCCGCCAGAAACTGAGTCGACCTCGAGTGAACTACTTCGGCCACCGCCGCTCGCTGGATCTCATCGAGGCTTTGCCAGACGGTGCGGATACGCTCACCTTCCAGACGACAAATGATGACCTGAGCGAGAGCGGCTTTCCTGGTTGGCGGTTTCTCCCCGGTGAGCGCGCCGAGCCTCCTGAGGTCCTCGGCATTCATGAACTCGGAAACTGCCACATCGAGCGTTGGGATTCTCCCGTCGGCGTCGTATCGTCTCATGGAGCCTCGATTGAGAGTTGTCTCCTGGATGCACGCCGCGCCTCCTTCTTCTCCTGCGCGAGACGCAATCGCGCCTCGATGGACATAACGTCGTCCGGAGAAGGCTTTCCGAACCGTTTCAGGTAGACGTGCTCGATGTACTCTCTGAGCGTCATCTTCCAGGGTTCTTGCTCATGGTTGTCCAGCTTGCCGAGCTTCATCGGGTTCATACCCAACTCGCGAGCCATCTGCACTTGGACGTGAGAGAGGTGATGGCGTTTTCGCGCGTCGATCCACTCCTGCATCTTTTGGTTCGGCTTTCTTTTCTTCGCCACGCGATTTGCCTCGCTTCCGTTTTATTTCATTCCGGGAAAATGTCGTCCTCGCCATCCTCGTCCTCACCAGACGGTTCCTCTGCCATGGCCAGCGCCTCTTGGACTGCCTCGATGATGTCCTCGTCGTCGGACTCGACGAGACCACTCAGGACCTCACTGGCTTCCTGTGGACAAACGCTGGGTACTGCTTCAATTGCGGCCAGAAGGAGAGGCTTGGGCGTTCTGCCCGAATGGATGAGGGCAGCGATGTGTGGCCAAGCAGCTTCGACGCCCCAGTTTCCTGCGGCAAGGACAGCCTCGAGCTGAATGTCTGGGTTCTTGTTGTCGAGCTCTTCCACAATCTGCTCATCGAACCCGCGGAGGAAGCGCATGCAGAAGACCGCGGTGAGCTTCCACGCGTCATCGCCGCTCGAATAAGCGGCACGAACGGCATTCTTGTGCCAGTCGTGTGGGGCGCGCACAGACGCCTCAAGGATTCGCCGTCGAACTTCCTTGGGAATCTGCGCATCCATGTGAAGCTTGCGAAGTAACTCCTGAATCTGTTGGAAACGCCGCTCCGAAATCGGTACATCGTCTGGATCTTCAAAGCCTTCGGTATCTGCATACTCAAGAATCGGCCCTAGCGAAATCGCCGCTCGGGCCCGCACCTCTTGGGATTCCTCGCTTTTCCGTAGGATGGCGAGCAGCGCTTCAACCAATTCATCGTTGACCACCGTAAAATCGCCCGCCATCTCCGCGGCTAGGACGCGATCTGGCTCGGCCGCTTGCTCATCCCGAAGAACACTGACCAGCTTTTCTGCCGTGCCTTCCGGCCAGTCCCAAGGTGGAGTATCCTTCAAGGCCTTCAAATCCATTTCGATCCCCTCCCACCGGCCACCGTGGAGTGGCTTTATTGCTTGCCCTCAGCCTGTGGCATACCCCAGCACATTTTCGCACGTTCCAGAAACGAGCGCTTCTTACTGGGAACCAAGTCGGCAACGACTTCCTCAAAACCCGACATAAAACCGGTCTTGCGGCGGTGGTCGGCGCGTACTTCGTCCACAACGCATCGCCAGTCGTCGGCGAGCCCGGCTCGCTCGTAGCATCGCCGCGCTTGCTCGAAATTCTCGAGGGCCGCATTATAGTACTTGCTCTTTTTCGCATTGATGATGCGCATGCCCTGGGCGCGCCATAGCCGTGCCGCTATCGATGGGTGGGTCTTCTGCAGTTTTTTCGCCGCCGGCTCGGTGGTGTGGTGGCTCACGCCTTCGAGGGCGCAATCCTTGCTCCGGCCGACGAGTTCTGCGAGCCGCCCCAGCTCCTTCGTTTCAAGAAGCAGCTGCATGAGCGAACGCAGGTCTGTTCCCATCGCCCCATCGATGGCCTTCTTGTGCCAAGTCGCGCGCTTGGCTCGGGGCACGTGTTTCATGAGGTCGTCATAGGAGCACTTGCTCGGATGCTTGCAAAATTCCGCCCACGCCCCCTGGGTTGCCTCATCCCCACGCCCTAGCTTAGTAAGGAGCTCACGCTTGAGTCGGGCGAGGTCTTGGCCTCCCATCGAACCGCTTGGGCCCTGCCTGGCGAGCGTGAGGCCCCGCTCCACCCAAGAGAGGGCGTCCTCGGGTTTGCGGCGAGCAACGAGCATCTTTGCCAGGGCGTGACAGTCATGTTCCGTGAGCTCGGTTGCCTGGCAGAGCGTGGCGTAGGCTTCGACATCCTTTTGGTTAACGTAGACGGCCCGGAGCATCTTGCTCGAGCGCCGGCACTGGTAATCAAGGTTACGCCGCGGCGATCGCCCAGGAACCGATGGTGCGGCCCCCGCAGCCTCGAATCGTGCTCGAATCAGCTTTTCAAACGCAGCGATCCCAGCCTTGTCGAGGACCTTCGCCGCCTCCGTTTCTAGCTGGTAGGAGAATCCGTACGGGTCGTTGTCCATCCAGACGAGTAGTCTCGCTACTGTATCGTCAGGGTCGGCACAAGCAGCCTGCCGGGCTATAATCCAGCCGCAGAATAGCTTGCCAATGAATTGGCCGAAGGTGCCGCTCGCGTCGTCGATCTCTTCCGCTTTCGCGTAACAACCTGCGAGAAATGACTCGTAGAGCGGAGCCGCCCGACCTGGCTCGGTTAGAACCAAGCGGGCGATCTGCTTTTCGGCGGCCTCCAGCTCACGTACGAATTCGAAGTTGACCTTGTAGGAGATGAAGCGGCCCGGCGCGAGCGCGGATTCGATCCGTCGTTCCACCTGGGTCGTCGGGTTGCGAGGTGCCATTGTCATCGTGATTTTCGCTTCGCTGCAAGCGCTGCGCTAGGCCTATCTTCTTTTAAGGGGATTGCCTTGAAACCCGAGTTATCGCCCTGATGGATGAAAATGCGGCCGCTCAAAGAGCCGTCACTATAGAGTTTGGCCCAGCCACGACCACTAGCCGGGGAGCACTCGTCATGGCCATTCCAGGTGAACTCCACGTACGGCCGGCCGTTTCGCCCCTTGTGCACGCAGTCTATTCGGCCTTCGACTGCGATGAATCGAAACTGACCGGATCGGCCCTTGCCGAATTCGATGAAAGCGGGGCCAAGCAACTCGAGGGCATCCTGATCCCAGAGATCCATTTCGGCGATGCGCCATTTTCCCGCGATGCCCATTACTGATCCTCTCCCGGCTCACGGTCCTAGTGACTGTCACGAGTTGCCATGCGATCCGTTCCAGAAAGAGTTGTCTTCTGCAATTACACTTGCAAGCTCTTTGACCTTCTGCCGAGCAAAATCGGGCGCATGCATTTGATTCATTCACACCGCCTTGCTGTTGTAGATCAGCAGGGTCGCGCCCGCGGATGCGCAGTCCGACAAATCGGCCGCCGCAGCCCGCCCTTCGGGAGATTCAAGCGCCGCGTTTGGGTCTGACAATGAGTCAAAGTGCAAGATCGCGACCAGATGCGGCGCGATCCCGGCGAGAGCCTGCACCGGACCGTTGCTGATCACATACGAACGCAGACCGGGTATCTTTCGGGCGAGCGGAATGTGTGCCTGGTGATAGTAGCGATCGAAGGCGGCGGGGTTCGCCGGAGTGTAGTAAAGAACGAGCACTTGGACCATAGGCCCGGCATTTTACCCATTCGCAGAGCGGACCGCCATATGCAGACTGCTGGTTTTCTTCCCATCCAGGCTCATTCGAGTGTGGCGCGGAGCGGAAATTCCTGGATTACGGGCCAAATCCAAATCGCGGTGGATCAATCGGTTGAAAAAATATCCCACCATTCGGTTACGAACCGAAGGGTTGGACCTTTTCGCGGAGCGCTTACACAGAAACATTGGGTTTTTGCGATGTTGTTGTCGGCTCGCGTCTGGAAATCCGAAGACGCATACTACGTTTTTACTACGGTCGCCAAAGGCCGGAAAAGATCAGTCTCTAACTAATTGATTGAACAAGAGGTTGGCTCCCCGGGCTAGATTCGAACTAGCAACCCTTCGGTTAACCGCCGAAATGATCGAAAATCTAAGTGCCCTATCTGGTGTCGCTCACGAAAAATTGGGAGCCATTTTTCTTTCTTTAGTTGCACTCCACACCTGCACCCACGGCAATAACTTTTGAATGGGTGGTCATTGGAGCGCAATCAGGTTCGTTGAGGTGGCCGGTCCACCTTAGCTTCCTCCAACGGGACTCCTGGCCCGGAACAGTTTTCGAGTGCGCCGTCATCCGCCCGCAATCGGCTGCAAGCTCCTAATGGAACTTCCAACGTCCCGCAGCGGGACTTCGGGGCGCGATCCCCGACATTGGAACGTCACAGGGAAACTCTGCTGCCGAGGACTTCCCCGCCTCATCGCCGGGGATACGCTTAGTTGAGCTTTGCAATCGCGGCGAGTTCGGAAAGGAGATGCCGGGCAACCGCACTATAGGCTATGGGCAGGCTTGGACTTATAAGTGTTGCCCGAAGCCTTTGGTGCGTGGGCGTTGCGGTACTCGTCCAGATCGATCTCGCTGATACGGTAATGTGCTTGCGGGGGACGGTTTGAATAAGTGGCCAGCTCACGGTGGAGCCGTAGAGAGCAGATCTCGGGAGCGTCTTGGTAGCGTACGCGCCGGGAATTAAATGCCTCGTTCACAATTGTCAGCGTAAATTCGCGAG
>WNFS01000584.1_pt1 | contig 26247 bp, 23 predicted proteins | sample 5400141 | NCBI WGS metagenome assembly WNFS01 (sample SAMN13153358, study PRJNA577476) | soil metagenome | isolation source: 60 cm saprolite under Madrone tree | place: USA:California | collected 2016-06-14
GAAAGGCGAGAAACTTATACAGCACAAAAAATTCGCAGGCGTCGAGGACAGTGGCCGTCGCGGGAACCGCGATCACGCGCGGCACCATGATCTGACTCAACGGCGTTTCGAGCGACGCGGTCAACAGACGCCGGGTGGGAACAACGCCAACCAGCCGTTTTTGCTCATCGACCGCGTAAAAGTAAATGACGCGCTCACCAACGCCCTCGCGCCGGATGCGCTCCAGCGCTTCGCCCGCCGTCATGCTCGCATCCAGCAACGGAAAATCCTTGCGCGCATGATCGGTGACAGGAGAATCAAAATCGGGAATTTTGCTAGCGATTTTCATCTCGCTACTCGATGAACGATTCCCTTGTTCTTCAAAATTTCGCTCGCTTCACTGAAATAATCCCGAATGTCTGATTGGGCGCGGATCCAATCGATATAACGCGCAATGCCTTCGGTGAGATCGACAGTTGCTTTGTACCCTGCCGATCGAGCGATCGTCGTGTCGCTGGTCAGATGACGCATTTCGCCGGGTCGAAATTCGCCGTTGATTTCGGGCGCAATGTCGATCTTCAGAATATCGGAAAGTTGTTCGGCGATTTCCCGAATCCGTGTACCGCGTCCACTGCCGATGTTCACTGCCAATCCGTCGAGCTTGTCGGTGTCCGCTGCGAGCAAATTTGCGCGCGCGATGTCTTCGACAAATGAAAAGTCCCGCGTCTGCTCGCCATCCTCGTAGAGCACCGGCGGTAAATCGTTGAGCAAACGCGTGCAAAAAATCGCGATCACTCCCGTATAAGGATTGAAGATCGACTGCCGCGGTCCGTATGTGCAGGAGTAACGCAGTGCGACCGTGGGGATACCGATCTGTTTTCCCCAGAGCAGCACGAGCCGCTCTTGATCGACTTTGGTCAGGCCGTAAACCGTTTCGCCGCCGACCGGTGCGTTCTCCGGAGTCGGAAGGCTTTTTGTAACCGCGCCGCACAGCGGGCAATGGACCTGCCAGTCGCCTTCACACAATTGCTCGATTGGACGCACGCTCGGAAAAACGAGACCATGTTTCGGACATCCGCCGGCGCCTTCGCTGTAAACGGCTTGCGAGCTCGCAACGACGATCTTCTGAACCGGCAACTTCTTCTCGCGAATAACTTCGAGCATTTGCGCCGTGCCGAGCGAGTTAACGTGCACGAATTTGACGATCTCGGGCATGTAACCGCCGTAGGCGGCCTGATGAAAGACAAGATCGATCTTGTCGAGCGCGGCGGTGATCGCGGCGCGATCGCGCAAATCACCTTCGACGAATTGCGCCTTTTCATTAATCCATTCCGGCTTTCCTCGCCTGTGCGTTTGCGGCTCGAGATTATCTAGCGCGCGCACCTGCCAGCCTTCCCGCACAAGAAGATCGACAATGTGCGAACCAATCAGGCCCGCTCCGCCGGTGACTAATGCGCGTTTGGCATTGTTGGCCATACCGTCGCAGGCTAATGTTGCGCGAATTGTAGGGCAACCGCATCGGTTGCCAAACCCAACACCGGCAGGCGGAGCGCCTGCCCTACAAGTTGTTTCGCGCAGCTATGCGCGCGAGGAATTTCCGCGTATTCGGCGCAACACTATCGCGGGCGTTTTGACTGAGTAATTCGTTGGATAGTCGCCGCAGAGCCGCCCCATCATCAATATCGTATTCTACGGGAAGAAGTTTTACTTCGAGGCCTATCTTCGCCGCGTTCTGCATCGTCTGAGCGAGCACGCGCGCGGTGCTCCAATCAATTCGCTCGAAGAGTTCTGTGTGCGGCTTTTTAAGTCCAATCAAATAATAGCCGCCATCGTCGCACGGACCCAGAACGATACGGTCTCCGGGGCGCTGTAAATGTTTTAATGCTTGCGCGAAATTCTCCGCCGGGACGGTTGGGCTGTCCGAATCGATCAGGCACACCGATTTAAACCCGCACTTGAATAGATCCAGCGCAGCAAAGTAAAGGCGTTCCCCAAACTGGGCGCCGCGTTGCGGCAGTAAACTGAAATTGATCGGAAGGATGTCGGCATAAACCGATTCGGCGCCGATTGGCGTGTAAACCCCAATTCCACAGGCATCCTTACCAGTGGCGGCGTTGGAAATCGCAGCGGCTGTATCGCGTAAAAAACATTTGTTTAACGCCGCGGCTTCATCTGGCTCGAGTGGTGGGACAAGGCGCGTTTTCACCTGTCCGGCCTGTGGCGCTTTGGTCATTACGGCCAAAGCACAGAGCCCACGCGCGTTTTGGCTCGGAACATTTGGATCGAGAATACGGAACCGTTTCATCCGTTGGTGAGAAAGTTTTCCACAAACAGATAGTGCTAATCTTTAGCGAAATTCTCTTTAGATCTCATTCTTCATGCTGCGAATAACTGTCGTGAAGCATTGGGAATACCGCGTCATGCACGACCTGTTAATAAGACTTGTGACTTGGGCCGACAAATCCTGGATTCTGCCGCAGACATGGGACTTGTTCAGATATATTCAAAGTTGTTGGCGTGTTGCCACTATTTCATTTAACACAAACGAAGATGCTTTTGAGAACGTGTCGCTCCGAGATCGTGGTAATAATCGCGCTCGGCCTCACCGTAACTGCTTACGGCGCAAATGCTGGCGGGGAACCCACACTTTGGAACATCCAGAAAGTAATTGCTTCCAAAAAGTACGTAGATCTTACGCACGACTTTTCACCCGGGATTCCGCGTTGGCCCGGGTTTCCGGACGAAACGCGAAAGACGATCTACTGGTACGACAAGCGCCCAGACACGCTAGGGTCCGGCTTTTTCTCAGAACTATTTACGCACGTCGGCCAATGGGGAACACACGTCGATCGGCCGGCGCATTTTGTAAAGGGCCTGCGCACGGTTGATCAGATTGATTCGAAAGAAATGATCCTGCCGCTGGTGCTCGTTGATGTACGCCGGGAGGCAGCGGCCGATTCCGACTACACTTTATCACTTGAGCGTGTAAAGAAGTGGGAAAAAGATCACGGCCAAATTCCAACCGGGGCATTTGTGGCGATGCGCACGGATTGGTCGAAACGCTGGCCCGACGCAGCAAAAATGGAAAACAAGGACGCGAAGGGCGTGGCGCATTATCCCGGATGGAGTCTACCAGCGCTGAAATACCTGTACGAAGAACGAAAGATCACGGCTTCAGGCCACGAGACAACCGACACCGATCCGGGAATCGCTACGACCAAAGATGATTACTCGCTGGAAACCTACATTTTGAGCACGAACCATTATCAAATCGAGTTGCTGACGAATTTAGATCAGGTTCCCGAAGCTGGCGCTATCGTCGTAGTCAGTTTCCCAAAACCAAAGAACGGGTCGGGGTTTCCAGCGCGCGTATTTGCAATTGTGCCGTGAGTTGCTTCGCTGGGTTTGACCGAAGGTCGCGCCAGGAACGAAGGTAGGCGCTGAGTCATGCACATCACCGAAATTATGCGGGGGAATTCTCCCACCTTTTCGTTCGAGTTCTTTCCTCCAAAAACGCCTGAGGCTGCCGAGACCCTCTACCAAACGATTCGCGATCTCGAATCGTACATGCCGCACTTTGTCAGTGTGACCTACGGTGCCGGCGGGTCAACGCGTGATTTAACTCACGATCTTGTCGAGCGCATTCACCATACAACAAAGCTCGACCCGATCCCTCACCTCACCTGCGTCTGCCACAATGAAGAGGAGATCGAAGCGATTCTCCTTCGATATGCTAAGTCAGCCATTGGAAACATTCTCGCGCTCGGCGGCGATAGGCCTGCTGGAGTTGCCTATGATAAATCGCGGGACTCGTTCCAACATGCGATCGATTTGGTCAAATTCATTCGCCGATTCAACCAGTCCGGCGCGCATCCGGATCGCCGCGGTTTTGGAATCGGAGTGGCCGGTTTCCCTGAGGGACATCCCGCCACCCCGAATCGATTAATCGAAATGGATTACTTCAAAGCGAAAGTAGACGCGGGCGCCGACTACATCGTCACGCAGCTATTCTTCGATAATCCCGACTTCCTCGATTTCCGAGAACGCTGTGCACTCAATGACATTCAGATCCCCGTTATCGCTGGCATCATGCCGATTACGTCGATCAGCGGATTTAAACGGATCGCAGAGCTGGCGGGCGGCGCACGGTTTCCTGCCAAGCTTCTGCGCGCGCTACAGCGTTGCCAAAACGATCTCGAAGGGGTCAGGCGCGTCGGCATTCAGTACGCGTTGGAACAATGTCACGATCTTTTGGATAATGACGTCGCGGGTATTCACTTCTATACACTGAACCGCTCGGACGCCACGCGAGTAATTTTTGATAGCCTCGGTTTTCCGCGTCATCGGAACGCGCAGGCTTCGAGCTTGTAGTCGAACGATAGTCCCTAGCAGATTGAAATGGGTGCGCCTTTGCATATTTTCGGGAGTTAACCTGGTCATCGCCGTTTCTCTATAACAAAGCAAAACAGTTGGATGGGAGAAATTTGCGCAAAGTCGATGACGCGCGCAAAATCTCAAGATGTTACGGGTTCGCCGCTCGCTTTACTGGCAGGCTGCAGCGCTTGTCGTAGCGGTTGCTCTGATTTTTGCACTCTCGCACTTTTTCCCAGTTGTAGACTTTATCGAGGCGCTGCAACAGCGCGTGATGAGCTTGGGCGCGTGGGCCGGGATTTGCTACCCATTGCTTTTCGCAGCTTGTAATGTTCTTCTGCTTCCGGGCGGAATCTTGGCTGTTGGAGGCGGTTTTTTCTTCGGCTTGTGGTGGGGATTTTTAATCGTGTTTGTAGGCAACGTCGTCGGTACAGCAATTTCCTTTGCACTAAGCCGGTCGATAGCCAAGCGATGGTTTCAGCAAAAGCTCTCGGGTAATCCAACCCTGCGCGCATTGGGGCCCGCTGTGGAACGCGAGAGCTGGAAAATCATTCTGTTGAGTCAACTGCATCCCCTTTTTCCTACGAGCCTACTGAATTACTTCTATGGCTTGACGCGAATTCGATTTAGTTCCTATATGCTTTGGTCCTCCATCGGAAGAATCCCAGGCCTCTTTTTGTACGCTTACGTCGGGACACTGGGGCAATTTGCAGTGCGTATCATGCGCGGGAAAAATTACCCGCGCATGATCGAGTATTGGATCTGGGGAGGAGTCTTTATAACAACGACGCTGCTCTTAATTGTGCTGGGTCGCGTGGCGTACCGAGCGATGCAAACGTCACAGGCCTCGCCAAGGCTGGCTGGCGAGAGGCAGGGCGGAGTATTATTAAGCTAAATAGCTTATTATTAGTAACTTATGTCTATAACATTTAAGCTACCAAGAGAGTACGACGTGGTGGTCGTCGGCAGTGGGCATGCAGGAATCGAAGCGGCGCTGGCTGCCGCTAGAATCGGATGTCGCACGCTGATGCTGACCCAAAACTTGGACACGATTGGTCAGATGTCGTGCAATCCGGCGATCGGGGGTCTAGCCAAGGGGCACGTTGTGCGCGAAATCGATGCCATGGGCGGTGCTATGGGCGTCAACGCCGACGCAACGGGAATCCAGTTTCGAATGCTCAATCGAACCAAAGGTCCATCCGTTCGGGCCCCACGAGTCCAATGCGACAAAAAGGCCTACCAGTTTCGAATGAAGGCCATTTTAGAAGCCGCAGAAAATCTCGACGTTAAGCAAGCAACTGTATCACGGATCATCGTCGAGGAGCGAAAAGTCCTCGGGGTCGAGACGGATCTGGGGTTGACAGTTGCCACGCACAGCGTTGTAATCACTTCCGGGACATTCTTGCGCGCTCTTTTGCACGTAGGTGAGAGCAGCAAACCGGGCGGCCGGATGGCTGATGCCAGTTCGAGCTTGAGCGACAACCTTCGTCAGCTTGGCTTCGAAGTGGGACGATTCAAGACCGGAACCCCTTGTAGATTGAACGCCCGGTCTATCGATTTTTCGCGCTGTACGATTCAACCCGGGGACGAGCCTCCGCCGACGTTTGCCTTCCAGGCCGAAGAAATCGGCGACGGCCGAGGTGAGATCTTCACGTTGAACTCTCTTCACGGCGGCAAGTTCCACGTGGAACAACTTCCCTGCTGGATAACTGCTACGACGCCAAAGACGCATGAAGTCATCCGGACAAATCTTCACCGCTCTCCGCTCTACGCCGGAAGGATAAAAGGCACCGGCCCACGATATTGCCCGTCAATAGAAGACAAGGTTGTAAAGTTTTCAGACAGACCTTCGCATCAAATCTTTCTCGAGCCAGAAGGTCGCCATACGCACGAATATTACGTGAACGGAATCTCCACTAGTTTACCGTTCGATGTCCAACTCGAACTCCTTCACACTATTCCAGGGTTGGAGCACGCCGAGATCATGCGGCCAGGCTACGCTGTCGAATATGATTATTTTCCGCCGACCCAGCTTTTTCCGACATTGGAAACCAAGCTAGTCAGCGGGCTTTATTTTGCAGGCCAAGTTAACGGTACCTCCGGATATGAAGAGGCAGCGGCCCAAGGCCTGATCGCTGGAACCAACGCGGCTTTGAAGGTCCAACGCCGTTCGCCATTTGTCTTAGACAGGAGAGAAGCTTATATCGCGGTTCTCATTGACGATCTGGTCACCAAAGGAACCGAAGAGCCGTATCGAATGTTTACAAGCCGAGCGGAAGATCGACTCTTTCTGCGGCACGATAACGCAGATCAGCGATTGACCGAGCGGGCGTTTAGCGTGGGACTAGTGAGCAAGCACCGCTATGCTCGTTTTCAGGAGAAAATGCGCCTTTTGGAGCAAGCCCGATCAACCGCTCTCCGGACGAAGCTTCGAGGCGTTCCAATCTCCCAGTTGTTCAAGAGGCCGGATTTTGGCGTGCAGAATTTGCCTTTTGACATTCGTTCCTGTGTCCCACCTGCGATTTGGGAACTCGTCGAGACCGATTTCAAGTACGAGGGTTATGCGGATCGGCAATCCGAACAAAATCGGCAGGTGGAACGCAGGCAGGAGCAAGTTATCCCGGACGGGTTGGATTATAGAAAGATCAGCGGGCTTCGGTCCGAGACGCGACAGAAACTAGCAGCTTTTCGTCCAACCTCGCTTGGCCAAGCTGCGCGTATAAGCGGGATCACTCCAGCAGATGTTGCGATTATATCTATTTGGCTGTCTAAGAACTACTTACAAAATAATCGGCCGCAGTAAAGGCCAGTTCATCACAAACGCTTGATGCTGACGTTGGCCACTGTACTTGTCGCAAGTTATCTATTGGGATCGATTCCTTTCGGATACCTGGCTGGCCGGCTTGCAGGGATCGACATCCGGAAGGCCGGCAGCGGCAACATTGGCGCGACGAATGTCGTGCGGGTCCTCGGGAAATCATACGGCTATCCGGTATTTTTCTTGGACTTCCTGAAGGGTTTAGGCGCGGTAAAGATCTCGGTGCTGATTGCGACGCGCACGCAACCGGAATGGGGTTCACCTGAGATTTTTGGAATCATCGCGGCGCTCTCTACTGTGATCGGGCATTGTTTTCCGCTGTGGCTGAAGTTCCGGGGCGGAAAGGGCATTGCGACCTCTGCAGGAGCGCTTTTCGGTCTCATGCCACTCGCGATGCTGATTGGTGTTGCCATTTGGATATTAGTCTTCTGGTTGACGCGCTATGTTTCAGTAGCGTCGGTGGCGGCTGCCGTCGCCCTGCCGCTCGTGATCGCCGTTATGACTTGGCTAAATCAAAGCTATGGGAAAGGGTTGTTTTACTCGTCGCTTTGTATCGCGGCAGTTGTTATTTGGCGGCACCATTCAAATCTTTCCCGGCTAATGCGCGGCAGGGAACCACGCTTTACCAGGAAGTGAAGATCGATAAAACAGCAATCTTGGGTGCCGGTGCTTGGGGAACGGCATTAGCTTGGCTATGGGGAAAAAATGGGCGGCAAATTTCCCTTTGGGGTCACAACGTCGCTCGTGTCGTGCGTATGCAGAAAACGCGGGAAAACCACGATTATCTTCCGGGAGTTAGATTGCCTGAGGCAGTGGAGGTTACACCCGAACTAAGCGACTGCGCCGGAGCGGATCTCATCGTCTTTGTTACACCATCAACTGTGTTGCGCGAGATCGCGATCCGCCTACGAAAACTCATCGTTAATCCGCGCGCTCTATTCCTGAGTTGCACCAAAGGGGTCGAGCATCTGACTGGGATGCGGATGAGCCAAATCATCCGCGAAGTTTTCCCTGGGCATGGAATCGCAGCCTTATCGGGCCCAAACCTCGCCGTCGAAATCGCGCAAAACCTCCCCACCGCGACAGTCATTGGCTGTGATGACGTTAACTGCGCGGCGAGCCTGCAAAACATCCTCGGGAGTTCGCGGTTTCGCATTTACACCAGTCAAGATGTCGTTTCTATCGAGCTGGGCGGCGCGTTGAAAAATGTCTTCGCCGTGGCATCCGGAATTAGCGATGGTCTCGGACTCGGCGATAATGCGAAAGCCGCGTTGGTCACTCGATCGTTGACCGAGCTGGTCCGGCTAGGGGTTGCCATGGGAGGGAACGCGAACGGCTTTTATGGATTAAGTGGGGCGGGCGATCTGATCCTGACCTGCTACAGCGAACGCAGCCGCAATCATACTGTTGGCAAGCGTCTGGGGAGGGGCGAACCAGTTGCTCAGATTACGGCGTCGATGAAAGCGGTGGCCGAAGGGATTCCGACGGCGCGAAGTGCGTTGGAATGCGCACGGCGATTGAACATCGCCACACCAATCATCGATCAGGTATACGCTGTGCTGTACGAGCAGAAAAAACCGACCGTCGCGCTGGAAGAACTGCTAAAGCGCGAACAAAAAGCGGAACACTTATAGGGGAGCATCTTATTGTAGCGTCTCCGAGATTACAGATTTGCTGCCGCATATTTGTCGCAAAATTGAGCGATCACCGAGCGGTACAATTGCCGCTCAGCGATTTGAATCCGAGCGTGTAGAGTTTCTGGCGTTTCGTCAGGCAAGATTGCTACCTCGCGTTGAGCGATGATCTGCCCGTGGTCGATTTTCTCATCGACATAATGCACCGTGCAGCCCGTCACAGTTTCGCCGGCTTCGAGAGCTTGTTTCCATGCTTCAACCCCCGGAAACTTTGGCAGAAGTGATGGATGGATGTTGATGATACGCTGGGGGAATGCTTTGAGCATCGGCGCGTGCAACACCCGCATAAAACCGGCCAGGACCACAAGATGAACGCCCGCTTCACGCAACATTTTCACAAGCTCCTCTTCTACTTCCGGCTCTAGGCGCGTGCGAAATCGACCGGGCGCCAAATAGGCATTCGCAACGGAAAACTCGCGCGCGATCTCAAGGATCGGTGCGTCGAGCACATCCGAAATTACCACACGCGCTTCCGCGCGAAGGTCGCCGGAGCGGATGCGTTCGAGAATCGCCCGGCAGTTACTTCCTTTTCCCGATCCGAGAATTGCAATTGGTAACCGTTTCACCGATGGATTCTGCGTTTGTCCATTAACCGAGACGAATGGGGCTAGCGATAAATTTCAGCTCCTGGTTTTGCATACTTTTTCGATTAAGCGCGAAGTCGAATAGCCGGCCACAAACGGAATGAGGCGAATCTCCGCGCCGATTTCCTTTAACACTGCCCGTTCCTCTTCGTCCAACGTTTCGGAGCTGTAATCGCCACCTTTGACATAAACGGCAGGCCTGACCGCCGCAATAAACTGCGTCGCCCGGAGCTGTGGAAAAATCGTGACCAGATCTACACATTGCAAAGCCGCAAGAAGCTCCGCGCGATCGCTCTCTGTTGTAATGGGACGCCCGCTTCCTTTCAACTCGCGAAGCGAATCGTCGCCATTCAAGCCAATTGCCAGGAAATCACCGAGCGCGCGCGCAGCCTGCAAGTACCGCACATGGCCGACGTGCAGTAGATCAAAACAGCCGTTTGTAGCAACCAGCCTTTTTCCAGCGGCACGCAACTCGTCACAGCGATGAGAGACTTGCTCGAGCTCGACGATTTTTGGGCTCATGGTTTTCCTACTCAGGCGAGAAATAATCGGTTAATCGCTAGAAAGACCGTCAAGTTTCAAAGTGAACTGAAAAAAATTTCGCCCGCTTCTGAAATGTGGCGCAATGTTCGCGGTTGGCCTTTCACGGATTTGAGCGACTCTTGAGAAAAATGGCCGAAAGAAAACGAAACCGCAACGTGCAAACATCGAAGGCCCGCGGCGCCTTCCATATTTCCAGGGAACCAGTCGTAGGTCTCATCGCAGCCAATCGACCACCTGACGTGGGCGATAGCGTTGGCTTCCCGCGCGAAGATGGTGCGCGAATCCTGTTCGCTATCGCACGGGACCCGCACACCATTTTCGCTAGCTGGAATATCGATTGGTCATCGTTGTTCGAAAGAGTGGTGCCGGTGGATCGACAGGTTCATCTTCGGTTGTATGGCGCAGATGGTCTCGAAGAAAAAACTGTGGCTGTCGAGCCTATGGCCGCGATGCATTACGTGACGACATCGGGATCGCATGCCTCCTACCGTGTTGAGATCGGATATTATCAACCAGCAGATGTCTGGCATTCCGTTGCGATCTCGCATGAGATCGCGATGCCGCCCACTGGCGTCGCCGAAACCGCAGACGTCGATCTTGCTACGATTCCGTTTCACGTCGCTTTTCAACAGCTTCTCAGTCTGTTCAGACCGGCGACTGAGACTAGATTGGCAACGGTGCTCTCGCAATTTCAAAAGCGCGCATTGAGCAGCGAACAGGCAAAGGTGCTGAGTGGAGACGAAAAGAAAATTCTTCGCAACCTACAGGTTGCGGGATCTGACATCGCAGCGGGATGGCGTGCTTTTAATAGAATCGATGGCGAAAAGCTAGCGAGGCGCACCCGCGCGCTCCTTGGATTCGGTTCGACCAGCCCATCGCGTGGATTCGAAGGAGATTGGGCTTCACCCGCCTCGTAAGTCTGGCGTCCCTTTAGATCGACGGTGTTTTGCGTTCGCTGGTGGATGCGGCTAAGTGAAGCCGATGCGACCTACAATTATTTATTCGCTTGGCCCGGCGTTTCCATCATCAAATGCCGTGCATGCGTGTGATCGGAAACTTGGGCAACTAAGTTTAGTAGGGCGCCCAGACTCCACGCGAGCACGAACCCGGCTAGGCCGATGACGATCCCGAGCGCGCCCGGAATGTATTCCATCCTATAACGCGCTAACCACAAGATCGAGCCGAGCGAGCCGAATACAATCCAGATCACGCCGGCGATCTTCAGCGCACGCGACCAGCCGGTTTCGCCGGCGATTTTGCGCGGACCAAGCCTGGAGTTGTAAATGCCGTAGCCGAAGTAAATCACGATCCCGATCGCAAACCAGTAGATCAGCCGCTCCCAAGTTAGCCAGGGCAGCGAAACCATAAGAGCAAGCGCCGACAGCGCACCCATCGGCGCGACGAACCACACCGCCGGTGTTTTGAATGTGCGCGGCAGCTCCGGCTCGCGCAGCCGCAGCACAAGAATGCCAATTGAGACGATCACAAATGCCAGCAGAGTGCCGATCGAAACCAGACTGCCAGCTTCGCGCACGGTGAACACTGCCGCAAAACAGGCGACAACAATTCCTGTCACTATCGTCGTGATCCACGGCGTCTGGAATTTTGGATGAATCCTGCTCACAAATTTCGGTAGCAGACCGTCGTCCGCCATTGTCCAAAAAATCCGCGACTGGCCCAGCAGCATCACCAGAATCACCGAGCTGAGGCCCGCGATGGCGCCCAATTTGATAAGCGATGCCATCCAACCCACGCCTGCGTGGTCGGCAGCCACGGCAATCGGATCCGGTACATCTAATTGCAAGTACGGGACGATACCGGTCGCCACGGCCGACACCGCGATGTACAAGACCGTGCAGATCAACAGCGACCCGATAATGCCGACCGGCATATCGCGCTGGGGATTCTTTGCTTCCTGTGCCGCAGTGCTGACAGCGTCGAATCCGATGTAGGCGAAAAAGACAATCCCAGCGCCCTGCATGACGCCGCTCCAACCGAAATGCCCGCGCACACCGGTGTTCGCCGGGATGAAGGGATGCCAGTTGGCGGGATTCACGGCGTGAGCCGCGCCGAAAATGAACAGCAGCACGACCGCCACTTTAACAAACACAATAACGTTGTTGACCGTGGCGGATTCGCGAATGCCAATCACCAGCAACAGGGTGACGATACCGATGATGATGACTGCCGGCAGATTAAAGATGGCCGTGACCTGTGTTCCGTCCGCGAGCGTGATAAGCGTCCCGCGCGCCGCGGATAATTCGGCCGGGATGTGAATGCCGATGTCGCGCAGAAACGACACGACGTAGCCGGACCAGCCGATAGAAACCGTGACCGCTCCCAGAGCGTATTCGAGGATCAAATCCCAACCGATGATCCACGCAAAAAGTTCGCCGAGCGTAGCGTAGCCGTAGGTGTACGCGCTACCGGCCATCGGCACCAGGGATGCGAACTCGCTGTAGCAGAGCGCCGCAAAAATCGACGCTACGCCTGCCAGCACGAACGACAAAATCACGGCCGGCCCCGCGTTCTGCGCCGCGACGGTGCCGGTGAGCACGAAAATACCGGTACCAATGATTGCACCGATGCCGAGCGCGGTAAGGTTGGTCGCTCCGAGCGCGCGTTTTAAACGCTGATCCGTCAGCGCATCAGCTTGAAGTTGCGTGACGCTTTTTCGACGAAGTAAGTTCATGAGCGAAGTTATTTTTTGGTTGTGCTAATCGGGATGAGCCAAGCAAGTCAAGCTGTCCGTGATCTTTTGCGTCGAAATTCCCACAGAAAATACACGGGCACGCCAGTAAGGACGATCATCAAGCCCGGCCAGGTAGTGGCCGTCTGATACATGAACAGAACCACGAGAATCACGGTTGCGCCGACGACGTATAGAGCGGGCACGATTGGATAGCCAAATGCCCGATAGGGTCGTTCCACGTCTGGCTGTTTTCGACGCAGCAAGAAGATGCCGATGATCGTCAGAATGTAGAAAATGAGCGCGGCCGAAATTACATAGTCCAGTAGATTGCCGTAAAGGTTGCCGTAACCGGTAACGCTGCCGGCTGCGTCTGTCTTAACGGTTCGCGGTAGGACGAGGACACCGGCCCAAATGCCTTGAATGATGAGACCCCATGCGGGCACATGATTTTTGTTCAACTCGCCGACCCGACGAAAGAAGAGACCATCGCGCGCCATCGCATAATAGGCGCGCGCGCCGGCCAGAATCAGCCCGTTATTGCAACCGAAAGTGGAAACCATGATCGCGATGGCCATGATCGCCGCGCCCGCGCCGGGGAAGATGACGTTAGCGGTCTCAGACGCGACGCGGTCGCTGGGCGCGTTCTGAATTGCATCGAAAGGCAGCGCCGCCAGATACGCGACGTTGGCCAACAGATAAAGGCCAATCACGAGGACCGTGCCGAACGCAAGTGAGAGCGGCACGTTGCGTCGCGGGTTGACCACCTCGCCCGCCGTGAATGTGATGTTGTTCCACGCGTCGGCAGAGAAAAGAGAATTTGTTTGGGCCACGCAAATTCCGACGAAGAGGCCGAAGGCGGTCGCAGCGGTCAGACCCGCGCCCACATCCTGCAAATTTCCACGTATCGTCCAGAAGTCGCTGAAGTTTGCTGCGCCTGCGCCTGATCTTAGACCCACGATAATGCCCAGCACGATGAGCGCAATCAGCGCGCCGGTCTTCGCCGTGGTGAAGACGTTCTGCACCAGCTTGCCAACTTCCAGGCCGCGCGTGTTCGTGAATGTGAGAAACCCGATCAGCGCCAAGCCGACGAACTGTGCTGTGGAAAGCGATACCGCGTACCCGCCGAAGCGGATCGGCGCGATAAGATAATTGCTTTCCGAGACCCACGGAAGAAGCACGCCCATGTAACGAGCAAATCCGACTGCAACCGCCGCGATCGTGCCGGTTTGAATGACAAGGAAAAGCGTCCACCCGTAAAGAAATCCCCAGAGTGGCGAAAAAGCTTCGCGAAGATATACATATTGACCGCCGGCTTTCGGCATCATCGCCGCCAGCTCACCGTACGACAGCGCGGCCGTCAGCGTCAGCAAACCGGTAACGAGCCAAACCACGAGTAGCCATCCCGGCGCGCCGACCTGCCGGGCAATGATCGACGAGACAATGAAAATTCCTGAGCCGATCATCGAGCCAGCCACGAGCATGGTTGAGTCGAGCAAGCGGAGGCCCCTGACCAATTTTTGCTCAGCTACAGGTGCTTCGGTAATTGCGCTTGTCATATAGGCTGGTTGAATGGCGGAGAGTTAATCATCACTCGACTGTGTCGTGCAATGCCAAAAAACTGCGCTCTCGTATTTTGGTCGCTCGACCGATTCAAACGCAAAAATGTTTACGCGTAGAAAGGAACCGTGTAATCTCCGCCGCGCGATGATTTCAAATCACCTGTCCTTCGTGCGGAAGTGCCTGTCCGTTTTGTGTGCTGCTGTGGCGCTTGTCGTCGAATTGACTGCCGCACCACACGGCGCTTTCGCGCGAGGAACCACGCAGTTTGAGGCGCTACCGCTGGTGCGCTCGCGACAAAATCATTTGCTGGTGCGCGCTTTTGTTAACGGGAAGGCAGCGTGGCTTACGGTCGACAGCGGTGCGCCGGTAAGCGTAATCGCTTTGAATCGTCGCGAGTATTTTCGGCTGAAGCCCGCCACAGCCGAATCAAATCTACCCGCACGTGTCCAGATTAACGGAGGGTTCAACAACGTTACGATCGCGCGTGAACTGAGGATCGGAGCGCTAGCTCTGGTCGATCAACCAGTGGTTACTGTCGATCTCGGCTACTCCGCTCGCGCCGCGCGGTTCGCTCATGAACAAGAAATCGACGGGATCATTGGAGCGGACATTCTTTTCCCGACGCAAGCGGTGCTGGATTGTGAGCGGCAGCTGCTCATTCTTAAGACCGATCCGGCCGTCCTCGGCAGCTTTCCTGGTTTCAATCGGCGCGGATTGCGGGCTGTTCCGATTCAAGTCAGCGATGGTTACAATTTGTATGTCAATGGTTCCGTTAACGGAAAACCTGCCAGGCTGATGGTCGATACGGGTTCGTTCACTACGCTGTTGCATCGTTCGTTTGTTCGTCGAATGCGAATTGCTACCCGCGAAACACCCTATAGTTCGTCAGCCGTGAATCTGAAGGAACGCGGCGTGCGCGTCGCACATATTCGCAAACTTTCGGTCGGCTCGGTAGATATTTTTGGCAAGGACGTTGGCGTCATTGACTTGGAAGGATTAATTCACGACGGCTTGTTGGAAGGTTCCCCGCCTGTCGCCGGTCTGCTCGGCGCAGAAACGCTGAGACGCCACCATGGCGTGATCGACTTCGGCACGCGCACTCTCTATTTGAGATAGCGAGCATCGCCTACCGGCTTTGTCATTCCGCACGAAGTCGAGGGGTCTCTTATTTTTTTGCTGGTGAACAAAATTATACAGGCATTCGTTTTAGCCGCCGGACTCGGCAAGCGGCTGCGGCCTTTAACGGACGAGCTCCCAAAGCCACTTATTCCGATTTTTCAAAAGCCGCTCATCACTTTCGCGCTCGATCACTTGATTGACGCGGGAGTGAACCAGTTCGTGATCAATACGCACAGGTGTCCCGAATTATTTCAAAGCTTTTTCCATGGGAGCGACTATGCCGGTCGCTCGGTCACGCTTATTCACGAACCAGAACTGCTGGAGACCGGCGGCGGCATCAAGAATGCAGAACGCGAGCTCGGCACGGATCCATTTCTGACCTACAGCGGCGACATTTTGACTGATGTCAATCTGCAACCTTTGATTGACGAACATTTTCGCCGCCGCAACGACGTAACTCTTGCACTGCGTGAGACCGGCTTGGCTTCGGATGTAGCTTTGCGTGACCACCGCGTTGTGGATATCGTGAATCGCTACGGTATCGCCGGAAATCTCGATTTCGCTAACATCGCCGTTTGGAATTCAGCGGTTTTCCAGCGAATTCCACCGCACAAAAAGCTCTCATTCATTCCGATCATTTCTGAATGGATAGGCCAGGGTGCTCAGATCGGCGGTTTTGTGATGAATGATGGAAAATGGTTCAATATTGGTTCGCGCACTCAATATCTCGACGTGCACCGCAGAATTTTGCGAGAGAATTGGAAACCGTATTACCTCAAAATACATGACTGGCCTGAGCGCCTAGCCAGATCAGCGATTGTTGATGCCAGTGCGAAATTACACGGCTGCTCAGTTGTTGGAGAGCATTGTCGAGTCGACGCAGACGCCATCCTCGAAGACACGATTTTGTGGCCGGGCGCACAAATTGCTTCCCAAAGTCAGCTTCAGAGTTGTATTGTCCGCTCCAAAAAAAAGGCCAGCGGCATCCATCGCAACATCGACATCTAAATTCAACCCATGAAAACGGCGCTGCTTCTCCGACGAACGCGAATGCATTTTCCGCGTTTGAACGTCGATGAGATAAAAATCAGGCCAATTGAAAAAGGAGGCTCTGACCGGAAATTCTATCGAATCCATTCCGCTGCAGATCAGGCGCTGATTCTGGTCAAATATAATTTGGAGCGCGAAGAAAATCGGCACTACGTCCAAATCGCGAAATTTCTCGACTCCCACGGCATTCGAGTCCCTAAAATTTATTTTCACGATCCCACGGAAGGCCTCATCTGGATCGAAGATTTGGGCGAGCGCGATCTGTACAGCTATCACGACGAGAGCTGGCTCGTCCGCCGCGTGTTTTACGAATCAGCCATCGACCAAATTCTGAAGCTTCACAGTCTGCCGGAATCTGTCTGCGCAGAAATGAAGGACCATTTGCCGGCCGAGTTTAACGCCGCGCTTTACCGATGGGAACAGAAGTACTTTTTCGACAATTGCCTTGGTCGGTATTTCAAGATCGACGAGTCAAAACGCAAAGAGCTGGCCGCCCTTTCGCGATTGCGCGAAATCCCAAAACACCTTGCAGGTTTGCCCAGGGTTTTGGTCCACCGCGATCTTCAGTCGCAAAACATCATCATCCAGAACGGGCAGGCTAATCTGATTGATTTTCAGGGAATGCGGCCTGGCTTGGCGGAGTACGATCTTGCGTCGTTGCTCTCCGATCCATATGTCGATCTCACAGAAGCGGAACGCGCCGAATTGATCACGTACTATCGCGAGCAGCAAAGCAAAAGCGAGACAACGCGTGGCGGCGATTTCGATTCCACGCTGCGACTATGCGTCATGCAGCGCCTGATGCAGGCGCTGGGTGCTTATGGATTTCTCGGATTGGTCAAGGGAAACCAGAATTTCCTGAAATACATTCCAAGAGCCGTTCGCTCGCTACGAGACACCGTCGCGAAGATTGACACCCTCGAGCCACTCGCGTCTTTCCTCGCGGATCTCTGATTGGCAGATAACTCGTTGAGTTTTTCGCGGCAAATAGGTGGTGCTACTTTACGCCGAGAAACGGATTGGTTCTCCGTTCGATCCCAATTTTCGTTGGTGGCCCGTGGCCGGGAAGCACTGTCACGTCGTCTCCCAGCGGAAATATTTTTTTCCTGATCTCGGTTATCAACTGATCGATATCTCCGCCGGGCAAATCACCTCGCCCGATGCTCCCGGCAAAAAGGACATCGCCGCCGATGAGCAATTTGTCCTTGCGCGAGAAGAAACAAAGACTCCCAGGGCAATGTCCGGGAACGTCCAGAACTTGGAAATCGGCGCCGAGAAAATTTCGGTTTGGCGTTTCTTCGATGAGAAAATCCGGTTTCGCCGGTTCGATTTCGAGTTCGAACCCAAAATTCCGAAAAAATTCCCGGTCGGAAATCATAGGTGCGGTGAGCGGGTGACAACCAATCGGACAACCAAATTGCTGCTTGATCCTGGCAACATCTTGGACGTGATCGATATGCCCGTGTGTCAGGAGCAAAAGTTTCGGCTCGACCTCAAGCGAACGCACCCATCCGCAAGCGCCCTGAGGCGCGTCGAAGAGGATTTGGCCCTCTGGCGCTTTAAACAAATAGCAATTCGTTTCGAAAATGCCGCCGCAAAAGCTTTCGTAACCCATATGAATTCACTGTATCGAGGCGTCGCTACGACTGAACGCGTGAGTTTTTACGAATATTGAATGTTCGCTGTTCTTGATTGTCTCATTCCTACTCACATGTCGCTAGGCAGCTACTTCTCATGCAAAGGATGATGTCACACAAAAGCAAAAACCGAAGTAGCTGGGCGACCCAGCTGATTGCTCGCAATCGGCTGCCGGAGGCGCGGAGCGGGTCGATCTCGTTTCATCATCTTGCGCTCCACCGTGAAATCTGCCAAGGTGGGAAACCGCGCAATTACACATGAAATCACATTTCCAGCGAAGCTTGGCGTTGTGCGCCATCGTTTTAACAGCCGCGATTGCCGCGCCACCTGCAGTAGGGGCGTCGAAGGAAACGATCTCCATGTCAGTCGGTCGCCTCTTGGAGGAAGGCCATTATACCCGCCAGAAGCTGAATGAGGAAATTTCGAGAAAATTCCTGCAGAGTTATTTGGAGTTGCTCGACTTCAGTCACCTGTTCTTTACCCAGCAAGACGTTGACGCACTCACAGCAAAATACGGCAACTCGCTGGCAGGGGACGTTCTTCTCGGCACGCTGAAACCGGCTTACGAGATTTACGCTCTGTACACGAAACGGGTTGACGAGCGGGTCGCGAAGATAAAAGAGCTGTTGAAACAGCCGGGCGATTTCAAGAGCAATGCGACGGTCGAGTTGAGCCGCCAAAAATCGCCATGGCCAAAAGATGAAGGCGAAGCCGACCAGCTCTGGCGCGGTCGTATTACAAACGAGCTGTTGCAGGAAAATCTGAGCGAGCATCCAATTGAGCCCGCGCCACAGCTGGTTGCGCGCCGCTATGATCGCCTCGCCCGCAACGTTCACGAGCAAGATAAGGACGAGCAAATCAAACTCTTTCTCGATGCGCTTGCACAGGCGTACGACCCGCATTCGGAATACCTGAGCAAGGCCGATATGAAGAATTTCAGCATCAACATGGGCCTCTCGCTCGTAGGCATCGGCGCCATGCTCCGGTCGGAAGATGGCTATGCGAAAATTGAAAGCCTGGTGCCGGGCGGACCCGCGCAATTGGATGGAAGGCTCAAAGTGGGCGATCGGATTACTGCTGTGGCGCAGGGTCAGGCCGATTATGTCGATGTTCGCGAGATGCGCCTGGACAAAGTTGTCGAAATGATCCGCGGCAAGAAAGGCACTCGTGTGAGGTTGCTCGCGATTCCGTCGGATGCAGCGGATCCGTCCCGCCGGAAAAATGTCGAGCTGGTGCGCGATGAAATTAAGCTGAAAGATCAGGAAGCCCGCGCCGACATCATCATCAAAAAAGATGAGAACGGAGATCCGATAAAACTCGGATGGCTTACGCTGCCTTCTTTTTATGCAGACATGGACAAGCACCAGAAGAGCACCACGCGGGATGTGCTCGCGCTGCTCAAACGGCTGAAGAAGGAGAACATTGCCGGGCTGGTTGTGGATCTACGGCGAAATGGAGGCGGCTCGCTTGAAGAGGCGCTCTCGCTCACTGGCTTGTTCTTGAAATCGGGTCCAATCGTTCAGACCAAGGATTACAATGGAAGCATCAGGATTTCGTCCGACCCAGATGCGGGCATCGCCTACGCCGGGCCTCTCGTCATTTTGACCAGCCGTCAAAGCGCGTCGGCCAGCGAAATTTTCGCGGCTGCTCTGCAAGATTATGGTCGCGCGGTGATCGTCGGTGACAAGAACACGTTCGGCAAAGGCACTGTGCAGACGATTCTGCCCATCGGCCGGTTCGCTTCACTGCTGGGCAGCCATACCGATGAAGACGGGGCGTTGAAATTGACGATCCAAAAATTTTATCGCGTGGCTGGCGGTTCAACGCAGCTGCACGGTGTGGCTTCAGACATTGTCTTGCCGAGCCTGAGTGATCTCCCAGAGTTCGGCGAAGGCGCGCTAAAGAATGCCTTGCCCTACGACGAAGTGGCCAAGGCGAAATACACGAAATGGTCCGATACCCATTCACTGTTTGTCGACCAACTGCGGCGACGCTCGGAAGAGCGCGCTAAGAACGATCCCGAATTTCACTACGTGATGGAGGACATGGATCGTTTGCGCCACAAGATCGATGAGAATCGAATTTCGCTGAACGAAGATGTGCGAAAAAAAGAGACTCAGGACGATAAACTGCGCAAGGAAATGCGCTCGAAGGAGCGCCTGGCGCGAAACCAGGAGGAGCCGCGAATTTATCGGGTAACGCTCGACACGGTTGATAAACCGAATCTCCAATTGATCATGTATCCGGGGAAACTGGCCGAGGCGAAGAAGAATGGCGTTACGCCGAAAGTTGATCCTGAAGCCGCTTCGGATGCAGATTCGGATCTGATCGCCGGTGTTGGCACCGAAGGTGACGGTAAAGAACCGGCTATCGATCCCGAGCGGGACGAGACACTTAATATTCTGACTGATCTTGTCGATCTTTCGCATGGCCCAAAAACGGCCAGCACGAATATTGATAAGGCGCCGGCCCAACAGCGGCCGTAGCACCTAATTACATCGCGCTTGGCGTTCGTCTTTCTTTAGCGGCGATACGCCTGCATCTGTAGATAACAAGAGTTACCTTACCGCCACCAAGGCGGTGGAGGCGGCGCAAATCGCGGACCGAAGCGTGGGTCTGCAAATCTATCGCCGCGTCGCATGAATAGGGATTGCGATTGTCCCAGATAGCGTCCCGCCGGGGTTCTGCCAACCACCGTAACCGGAGTGCCTTCGCTGACCGAATTGAAGAACGCGATTGCATATTGTTCTGGCATCCGGACACAGCCATGCGAAGCGGGATAGCCGGGCAAATATCCCGAGTGCATTCCGTCAGCGCCGTTAAAGCGCATGAAGTAATGCATCGGCGCCGGAATAAATTTTCCTCCACGCGGGACCGACATGTCGGCATCGGCATCGGCGTCGGCGACGATCGTGTTCCCGCGCGCGTCCACAATTTTGCCGTACATACTGGAATAGTGCGTCTTTTCTTTCTCTAGAATTTTGAACGAGCCCGTTCGGGTGAAATGTCCATAACGGCCGCTAGAAATCGGCGATGCCAACAGTGGTCGCCCATTTTGAAGGAGATACGCCATCTGTTCCTGCAAATCGATTTCGACTGACGTTTCGGCGCGCAACGAGATGGCCGCGCAGAAAAAGATCGACAGCAAAGCCAAGATCCTCACACTGCGTTAAACCCACGCGATGTTCGAAAGTCGCAGGCTCCCCGGAATGAAACCTAAACCGCGATCGGTGCCTTAATCGATGGGTGCGGGTCGTAACCGATGAGTTCGAAGTCTTCGAATTTGAAATCGTCAATGTTTTTGACTGCTGGATTCAATTTCATTCGTGGCAAAGGCCGACAATCGCGGGAAAGCTGCTCGCTAGCTTTCTCGAGATGTGTTTGGTAAAGGTGCAAATCGCCAAACGTATGGACGAAATCGCCAGGCGTTAGATCGGTGACTTGGGCAACCATCATCGTAAGCAGTGAATACGACGCGATGTTGAATGGCACGCCGAGAAACAGATCGGCGCTACGCTGATACAATTGGCAACTCAACTCGCCCTCCTGCACATAAAATTGGAAAAGCACATGACACGGCGGCAGCGCCATGCTGTCGATATCGGCTACATTCCATGCGCTGACGATCAGACGCCGACTGTCCGGATTGGTTTTGATTTCTTGAATAACCTTGGCGATTTGATCAATGCCGTGGGTGCTTCTCCGCACTCGCGGACCCATTGGAGTTATCCCAGTCGCCGCACCAGTGAGTTCGCCAACGTCAAAGAGCGTCGGCTGCGTGGCAGACCAATCATCACTCTGACGAGGTTTGCTGCTTTTTACCCAATTTCGCCACTGTTTTCCGTACACTGGTCCTAAGTCGCCGGTCGTTTTGTCGGCCCACTCATCCCAAATAGTCACTTTGTTTTCTTGTAAGTACCGAACATTTCTTTCTCCACGCAAGAACCAGAGCAGCTCATAAATAATTGATCTGAGATGAAGCTTCTTCGTCGTTAGCAGAGGGAATCCCGGCCCGGCGGGACGCAAATCGAAACGGGTCTGCGCGCCGAAGATCGATCGTGTCCCCGTACCTGTGCGATCCGTCCGTGGCTGACCTTTTTGGAGCACGAGTCGGAGCAGATCGTGATATTGCCGCACGCTGAAATTTTATCGTGGCACGCGCATTCGCGAAACAGAATTTCTTTTATTATCCGCGCAATCTCAGCAGCGATGGCGAATCAGTCTTGTAAAGAGCTGCTCCGATCTCTGCCGTACAGGTGGTGAAGAGCTCTTGGGCATGTTGTGATTGGGAGCGGCATAACGCTCGGAACGTTTCAAAGTATGCTTTTGAAAGGAGTTTAGAATAAACCTGATTGGTAACCGGAAAATAATAGCAACGGCTGCGCTGCTCGCTTCAGTTCTCGTCGGAGCCTGTGGTCTCCGGCCCACGAATCCTTCCACTGAAACTTTTACTGTTTATGAAGACGCACCAACGCTGAAGCTGCTTGACCTCGGCCCGCCAGGAAACAGCCCGGGCGACGTCTATCATTTTTTTGCTGCGCTACGCTCTAGTCCCGGCGGTCCCGTCCCAGGCGGAGTGTTTGGCTCGAAGACGCTGATCAAAATGGCGACTGACACAAACCCAAACTTGGAGACGCGCGCCACTGTTCTGTTCTTCACCTTTGCTAATCATCAGGATCAAATTGTGGCTTTGGGCGCTCTCGATTATCCACCGACCGCCGGGGAATTTGATGCGGGCCAGCCTGTGGTGCGCGCGATACTGGGCGGTACCGGTAAGTACATGGCCGCACGCGGCCAGTTGACCAGTACGCGGAATGCGGATGGCTCGTACACGCAGGTGTTTACGCTGCTCAAGTGATTCGAAAATAATCCGACCAGAACCAATTCCGGTGCCATTCGAGCTCTGAACAGAAAGAGTGCCGGATTGGCACGAGCTGAGGTTGCGGCGAGGCCTAAATCGAGATGAATTGTCTCAACTCAGGCAGCGTTGCAGTGACGTCTGATCAGCGCTAGTTTCTTGTAAACAAGGGCTTAGGCTATGGCACGCCCGGGTGGCCCAAGGCTTGCTCAGTTGTTCTTGGATCGAAGTCTCGTCCCGGCGATTCCGTCCGTTGGCAGGCTTTATCGAGAAAGGAAGTTCAATTTATGGCTAAAGTTTTAGGTATTGATTTGGGGACCACCAACTCCTGCATGGCCGTCATGGAAGGTGGCGACCCGGTAGTGTTGGAAAATAGTGAAGGCGCACGCACAACGCCTTCGGTGGTTGCATTCACGAAAAACGGCGAACGACTCGTCGGTCAGGCAGCGAAACGCCAAGCCGTGACCAACCCGGAAAACACCGTCTTCTCGATCAAGCGCTTCATGGGCCGCAAGTTCGATGAAGTCCAGGAGGAAATTAAACGCGTCCCTTATAAGGTCGTGAAGGCCGCCAACGGCGACGCGCACGTGCAGGTCGAGATAAACGGCCAGCGCAAGACATTTTCGCCGCCGGAAATTTCGGCGATGATTTTGTCGAAGTTAAAAACCGACGCGGAAGCGAAGCTCGGCGAAAAAATCACCCAGGCCGTCATTACGGTTCCGGCGTATTTCAACGACTCGCAGCGCAATGCGACCAAGGATGCGGGCAAAATCGCCGGCTTGGAAGTGTTGCGCATCATTAACGAGCCCACGGCTGCGTCGCTGGCTTATGGTTTGGATAAGAAAAAAGACGAGGAGATCGCAGTTTACGATTTGGGCGGCGGCACGTTCGACATTTCCGTGCTCGAAATTGGCGACGGCGTTTTCGAAGTGAAAGCGACGAACGGCGATACGCACCTCGGCGGTGACGACTGGGACGCGCGTATCATGGATTGGATCATTAATGAGTTCAAAAAGGAGACGGGCATCGATTTAAGCAAGCAGCCGGACGCGGTTCAACGGATCAAGGAGGAAGCGGAGAAAGCGAAGATCGCCCTTTCATCCACGCAGGAATACGAAATCAATCTGCCGTTTATCACAGCGGACGCGAGCGGGCCTAAGCACATTCAGAAGAAGTTGACTCGCTCGAAGATGGAACAGCTTTGTGATGATTTGTTCCAACGCACCATTCCGCCCGTAAAGGCTTGCTTGAAGGACGCGGGCGTTACGGAGAAGGACGTCGATGAGCTCGTGCTGGTGGGCGGCATGACACGCATGCCCAAAGTACAGCAGATTGCACGCGACCTTATCGGCAAGGAGCCCCACAAGGGAGTAAACCCTGACGAAGTGGTCGCGATCGGCGCCGGCATTCAGGGGGGCGTTCTTAAGGGCGACGTCAAAGATGTGCTCCTTCTAGATGTTACACCGCTTACGCTTTCGATCGAAACAGCCGGCGGCGTGGCCACACCGATGATTCCGCGGAACACCACCATTCCGACGCGAAAATCGCAGATCTTCTCGACTTACAGTGACAATCAGCCAGGCGTGGAAATCAAGGTGTTACAGGGCGAGCGGCCATTGTCGCGCGACAACAAACAACTCGGCGTCTTCCACCTCGATGGAATTCCACCCGCGCCGCGTGGTGTTCCACAAATCGAAGTGACGTTCGATACCGACGCGAACGGTATTCTGCACGTCTCGGCCAAAGATTTGGGCACCGGGAAGGAACAGAAAATTTCCATCACCGGCAGCTCCGGTCTTTCTAAGGAGGAAGTGGAGAAGATGCAGCGTGAAGCCGAAGCGCACGCCGAAGAGGACAAGAAGGCGAAGGAAGCAATCGAGATCAAGAACAACGCCGACATGCTCGCTTATCAGTCCGAGAAGCAGCTGAAAGAACTCGGCGACAAAATCTCCGGCGACAAGAAAAAGCAAGTCGAGGACGCAATCGCCGCCGTTCGGGACGCGATCAATCGCAACGACGTCGAAGCGATGAAGCGAACGTACGACGATTTGCAGAACAAGTTCCAGGAAGTCAGCGCCGAGCTTTACAAACAAGCATCAGCGCAGGCCGGCCAGCGCCCAGGGCCACAACCGGGACCTGAAGCGGAGCCGCGCGGTGGCGCTGAAGAAGGCGCCGGTAAACCCGAAGGCGACGTCGTCGATGCTGAGTTCGAGGTCGTGGACGAAGACAAGAAGAAATAGCGAACATTTGTCGACGGCTGTCGAAGGATCGACAGTCGCCGGCTTAAACCAAAAAAACAGAAGGAGTGATAACAATACCTTATGGCAACAGTTAACGTAAAACCGCTCGGCGATCGGGTGCTAGTGCAGCCGCTCGAAGAGCAGGAAGTGAAAAAGGGCGGGATCATCATCCCCGATACCGCCAAGGAAAAACCACAAGAGGGGAAGGTCGTTGCTCTTGGCACGGGCAAAATCGATGAAAACGGCAAGAAAATCGATTTCACGGTAAAAAAGGGCGACAAGGTGCTGATCTCGAAATACGGCGGCACCGAAATTAAAATCGACGATCAAAATTACCTGATCATGCGCGAGGACGACATCCTCGGCATCATCGGGTAATCCCGTCGCTCAACTCTCAACCAATGACTATCAACTAAAAATATGGCAGCTAAACAACTACAATTCGATGAAAACGCGCGGCACACGTTGCTGCGCGGTATCGAGAAACTGGCGAAGGCCGTGAAGGCCACGCTCGGCCCGAGCGGGCGCAACGTCATTCTCGACAAGAAATTCGGCAGTCCGACGATCACCAAGGACGGTGTGACAGTCGCGAAAGAGATTGAGCTGGAAGATCCGTATGAAAATATGGGTGCCCAGCTCGTGCGCGAGGTCGCTTCCAAAACGTCCGACGTCGCAGGCGACGGCACCACCACAGCGACGATTCTCGCGGAATCAATTTACCGCGAAGGTCTGCGCAACGTCACCGCCGGTGCGAACCCGACTTCGTTGCAGCGCGGCATCATGAAAGGTGTCGATGCAATCGTCGAGGAGCTGAAGAAGCTCTCGAAGAAAGTCAGCGATCGCACCGAGATCGCGCAGGTGGCAACAGTTTCGGCCAATTGGGACAAGACGATCGGCGAGATCATCGCCGACGCCATGGACAAGGTTGGCAAAGACGGCACGATCACGGTCGAGGAAGCGAAATCGATCGAGACCACGCTGGAAGTGGTCGAGGGCATGCAGTTCGACAAAGGTTATCTGTCGCCCTACTTCGTCACCAACGCGGAGGCGATGGAAGCCGTGCTCGAAAATGCGTACATCCTCATTTACGAGAAGAAAATC